>Ga0194037_1000003_pt1 | contig 248874 bp, 209 predicted proteins | sample JunL306m_MetaG_FD_148653 | JGI IMG/M metagenome (GOLD analysis project Ga0194037, IMG submission 148653) | Anoxic zone freshwater microbial communities from boreal shield lake in IISD Experimental Lakes Area, Ontario, Canada - Jun2016-L304-6m | ecosystem: Environmental > Aquatic > Freshwater >...
CACCCATGACTTTTAATTGTAATACTAATATACAATTAAATCTTAAATTGGTTATGGTATGGGTTATGTTTTGATATTAAAGAAAAAGCCCTCATAAAAATTACTGATAATCAGTGCTTTATAAGGGCTATTTTCATCTTCGTCGGGAAGACAGGATTCGAACCTGCGACCCCTTGGTCCCAAACCAAGTGCGCTACCGGCCTGCGCTACTTCCCGTTCCTATTACAATGTGAGTTGTAAATATTTTATTAACCGGATTAAAAACCATTTTATAAGAACTAATGTGCGGAGAGGAAGGGATTCGAACCCTTGGTACAGTTTAACCCGTACGGCAGTTTAGCAAACTACTGATTTCAGCCACTCATCCACCTCTCCTCCAAAAACCCCTTTCGAGGGGTGCAAAAATAAGCACTACGGCTTTAAATACCTAAAAAAAATCCGGAATAAACTCAAATAAAGTTCATTCCGGACAAATATTTTATGAAACAGATGTAGTTGAAAGCCAATTGACTACATAGCGGCTAATTGTACCTTTTGGGTAAGCTCCATGACATTCTCACGGAACATGGAATCAGTATCCATTAAATCCTTTACAGTTTGGCAAGAATGTATCACTGTAGTATGATCACGCCCTCCAAAATGCTCCCCGATCGTTTTTAATGAATTCTTAGTAAATGCTTTCGCTAAGTACATCGTGATTTGACGAGCTTGGACAATTTCACGCTTACGTGTTTTTTGTAATAACTTATCATAAGGCACTTCGAAGAATTCGCAAACCATCTTTTGAATCGCGTCAATAGTGATTTCCTTACTACTTGTTTTGACAAAGTTGCGAAGTACTTTCTTAGCTAATTCAACATCAATTTCTTTCTTATTCAAAGAAGACTGCGCTAATAATGAAATTAAGGCTCCTTCTAATTCTCTTACATTCGTATTAATATTATATGCCACATATTTCACTACTTCCTTTGGCATATCTAAACCATCCGCTTTCATCTTCTTTTCAAGTATCTCAATACGCGTATCGTAATCTGGCACTTGAATGTCAGCACTTAAACCCCATCTGAAACGACTTAATAATCTTTCTTGTAATCCTTCTAAATCTTTAGGTGCTTTATCGGAAGTCAATACCAATTGCTTTCCGCTTTGGTGTAAGTGATTGAAAATAGCGAAGAACGCATCTTGACTTTTTTCAGCACGATTGAAGAATTGTACATCATCAATAATCAATACATCTATCAATTGATAAAAATGAATGAAATCATTAATGGCATTATTTCGACTATGATCCTGAAATTGATTGATAAACTTCTCACTACTTACATATAAAACCACTTTACCAGGATGAATACGCTTAACATCATTACCAATAGCTTGTGCTAAGTGTGTTTTACCTAAACCTACTCCACCATAAATCACTAGTGGGTTAAAAGAATTGGCACCTGGCTTTTCAGCCACTGTTTTTCCAGCGCGTCGAGCGACTCTATTACAATCCCCCTCAATGAAAGAATCAAATGTATAATTATGATTTAATTGAGGATCAATTTGCATTTTCTTTAATCCAGGAATCACAAATGGATTTTTCACTGGACTATCAATCACCAATGGGAAATTCATCTCATTGTTATTGTAAGTTTTCATGCCACTTGCAGGAACATCCATAGAACCTTTCTTATTATTCCCACTATCCACCATGATTCTATACTCTAATCTCGCTTCCTTACCCAATTCTCTTTTTAGAGTTTTGGCTAATAAGTTTACATAGTGCTCTTCAATGTATTCGTAAAAAAATTGACTCGGTACTTGGATCATTAAAACGTTATCCTTCAAGTCAACGGGTTGTATAGGCTCAAACCAAGTTTTGAAATGTTGCCATTCCACAATGTCCTTGATTATCTTCAAGCAATTACTCCAAATTAATTCTGCACTCTTAGCCATCTTACTTTTCTAACCCTTTATAAAAAATGATAAATTCAAGTTCCGTTTTTGCCGATTAAGAAATTGTTAACCAGAATGCGAATATGAGGCCTTTATGTTGAAAAAAAAACTTTTTTTTTGAGTTTTTTTTACATATGCCCTAAACGTTAGCTATCCTAGTCTTCTTCAACCCTAATCGGGCGTTCAAGATAATGACTTTTATTTAAATATGCCTAGTTTATCCACTTATTTTTTGTGTTTTTTTGAAACCCAAACGAATGCCTATTTGTTTTGAAAAATGGGCTATATCTATATCCCCATTTATTATTACCTTTACCCACTTAATCATCCATATGAGCTACGAATTAGTAGGTAAATTAATTGCCAAATACGACATCATCCAACGTAAAGAAACATTTAAAACAAGGGAGTTTGTCATTGAAAAAACCGATGACATTAATGGTAAAATCATCACTAATTACGTCAAATTTCAGTGTGTACAGGACCGTACGACGATGCCTGATCGATTCAATTTAGGGGATACCGTTAAGGTATTATTTAATATCAAAGGTTCTAAATGGAATAAGGATGGCAAAGACAATTATATCACGAACCTAGACGCTTGGCGAATGGAAGCTGTGGCTTTAGGAGGCAGTACAGCCCCTACCGAAACCACGTCTTATTTTGATATCCCAACGAATGAATCAGGGGATGATCTTCCGTTCTAAATAGGAACCGTTTTAGTAATTATAGATAGATCAAAATACCCTTTAAAAGGGGTGCATTTTTTTAGGATAAACACCTAACCCATGCAACAAAAAATACAACTTAGGCTTACCCCGCAGGAAGCCCATCAAAGCCCCTTCGTCTTAAACGCCATTTCACGCAGTATTGGCGTACCACCCAGCCAAATTTTAGGGTATCATACCCTCAAACAATCAATTGACGCCAGAAACAGACAACAAGTTTGGATCAATTTGACCATTTTGGCATTTGTCAATGAACCACCCACTCCTCGTTATTCCGAAAACATACTATTCCCTACATTACCGGCCAACGCGAAAGAAATTATCATTATAGGCGCAGGCCCTGCAGGATTGTTTGCAGCATTAGAGAGTATTCTATTAGGGTTTAGACCAATTGTTATTGAAAGAGGCAAAAATGTGAGAGCTAGAAGAAGAGATCTAGCTGCATTAAATAAAGAAGGTTTGGTAGATGCGGAGAGTAATTATTGTTTTGGGGAAGGGGGTGCCGGTACTTATAGTGATGGAAAATTATATACTAGAAGCAACAAAAGAGGAAGTATTGATAAAATATTGAAATTGTTTTATCAGTTTGGAGCAGACGAGCGCATTTTATATGAAGCACATCCACATATTGGGACCAATAAATTGCCTCATATCATTACCGCCATGCGAACGCAAATTGAAGCATGTGGGGGTCAAGTATTATTTGAAAAAAAATTAGTGGACTTTGTCATTAAAGACAATACTATTCAGGAAGTGATTACGGCAGATGGAGATCGCATCAAAGCCATGGCAGTGATTTTAGCAACAGGTCATTCGGCTCGTGATATTTTTTATTTATTACACCAAAAAAATATGGAGGTTCAAGCAAAACCTTTTGCCTTGGGCGTTCGAGTAGAACATCCCCAATCTATTATTGACAGCATACAATATCATTGCCCAACAAGAGACCCTCATTTACCTCCTGCTTCCTATAGCTTGGTAGAACAAGTCAATGAACGCGGGGTTTTTAGTTTTTGTATGTGCCCAGGTGGCATTATAGCTCCTGCCGCCACGGCTCCCGGAGAAATTGTGGTGAATGGATGGAGCCCTAGCAAAAGAGATAACCCTTACGCTAATAGCGGTATGGTCGTGCAAATTGATTTACCTACTGCGCAACAATTTTTAGAACAAGAAAAAATTAAAATTGATAAAGAAGATCCTTTCGCATTATTACAATTTCAACAAAGAGTAGAACAAAAAGCATTTCATGCCGGTGGAGGTTTACAAGTAGCTCCCGCATCAAGGCTTGTCGATTTTTGTAATAATCAACTATCTGACTCTTTACCTAGTGCAAGTTATTTACCAGGATTGCAAGCAGCCCCTTTGCAGGAAGTACTTCCTCCCTTTGTGCTACAGACTTTGCAAAATGGATTTAAAGCCTTTGGAAAAAAAATGAAAGGATATTATACGAATGATGCTATTGTGGTAGCCACTGAAAGCAGAACTTCCTCTCCTGTGCGTATACCTCGTGACCCAACGAGTTTAGAACATCCACAAATCAACAATTTGTACCCTTGTGGAGAAGGCGCTGGTTATGCAGGAGGCATCATGAGTGCCGCTATGGATGGACAAAGATTAGCTGAAACAATTGCTTTAAAATACAAGTAAGAAGTAAAAATCAAAAACTTTAGAAAATAAATAAAATAGATCTACTATATATCTTGATATTAAATAGATTTTCTATAAAATTTAAAAATAGCTAGGAAATATTAACCTACTCATCTTCTGGCTTTTCTTTCTTACTTATTAAATAGCCGTCTTTGATTAACTGATTATTTTTAAAGGAATTTAATTCAGCATTTAAGGTAGGAGAAATATCTCTTGTACTTAATTCAGGTTTCCCTGCATTCACCCAAGCAGTATACCAAAAGTCCGTTAATAAATTAGCAGAGGCAATTAATTGTTGATTCACGGTAACCCCTAACCCTTTGGCATAAGCATCTGCAAATTCTTTGGTGTAAGCCTTCACTTCTTTACCATAACGCATTTGATTTTTATACTTAGTATCTGGCGTAAACTGAATTGATACTTCTTTTTCAATCGCTAACATTTCAGGAACCAGATTAGCCGCTTTGCGGATATCTGCCCATAAAGCTTCTGCAGGATTTTTTAAATAAGTGGCCTTATGTGCATTGTATAATTGATATTGATCCAATTTTAATTCAGGCACAAAGGTTTCCCACATATGATGCAATCCTTTTTGTCCGGTCAATTGTCCGTCGTAATTTACCGTAGTGTGTAAGGGAACATGCACATCTGCTAAATAGTGTCCTAAATCGGCAGCATAAAATAAAATACTGTCTTTGTTTTTATCTTTAAATGCTTGCGTTAATTTATCTAATTGCACCATGATATTATAAGGCGCCCATCCGTATTTTTTTAAAGTATCTTCAGAATATTTATTCACTGCAGACGCCCAGTCTAATGGCATATTATTTGCTGCATTAGGTCCATACATTTCTAAATCAATAAAATGTTTCGTGTCTTCTGTTTTGTCTTTATTACGACGAATATCTGGACGCGGTGCATTATACACTAAATATTGCATCTCCTTATGAAAATAAGATTGCAAAGGCTCAGGCAAATTATAAATAGCAATTTGGTTAATAGTGCGGTGCACTAAAAATCCCCAGCTACTTGCGCCTATTACTAAGAACAACGCCGCGGCTACATAGAGTAATTTCAAATGGCTTTTGCTTTGTGCTATCTGATTTTGATCGTTCATAGTCTAAATTTGATACGAATATAACCTATTATCATTTATCTAACACCCCCTACCTTTATTTTTTCCACTCATAAAAAAGAAAAGCGGTCTGAATAAATAAGGCTCGGTCTTTCAAAAAATGAAACTAATTTTGAATATAAATTTTACATTATGTCTTCTCTACTAAGTTTGTCACATTTGAAAAAATATTATGCTACTCAAAAAGCGGTAGATGATATTAGTTTCGACATTGAAAAAGGTAGCATATTTGGTTTACTTGGTCCCAATGGTGCAGGTAAAACTACTTTACTCAGAATGATTACCGGCATTTTTTATCCAGACGGAGGTGAAATTATTTTAGACGGGAAAGCCTTCAACCCTGCTATAGATATTCAACAAATTGGATACATGCCAGAAGAAAGAGGGATGTATAAGAAAATGAAAATTGGAGAGCAAGCTTTATACTTAGCGCAATTGAAAGGATTGTCAAAAGCAGAAGCTACTGAAAAAATAAAATACTGGTTTAAGAAATTTGAAATGGAAAGTTGGTGGAATAAAAAAGTAGAAGATTTGAGTAAAGGGATGAGTCAGAAATTACAATTCGTAATTACGGTTTTACACGAACCCAAACTTATTATCTTAGATGAACCGTTTAGCGGATTAGACCCTTTAAACGCCAACTTAATTAAAGAAGAAATCTATAATCTTGCAAAAAAAGGATCTACCATTATCTTTAGCACGCACCGCATGGAGCAGGTAGAAGAAATTTGCGACCATATTGTATTAGTGAATTTAGGCAAGAAGATTTTAGATGGCACTGTGGCTGACATCAAACAACAATTCAAGGAAAACATTTTCTCCATTCAAACAGATAATGCCACTGCCTTAAGCGACAATGACCTATTTAATGTCATTGGCACCGAAAAAAACAAAACCTTACTTAAAATTAAAGAAGGCCGACACTCTAATGATGTCCTAAAACATTTATTGGAACAAAATGTCAACATTGTGGCATATAATGAAGTACTTCCTTCATTAAACGACATTTTTATTAAACTAGTAGAAGGCACCCATGCCACTGCAAGAGCATTTCAAAATATTTAAAAATTGATCCATGAATAAGACCTGGCTAATTATACAAAGAGAATATACTTCAAGAGTGAAAAACAAACGTTTTTTACTCATTACCATCTTGATGCCAATATTAATGGTTGCATTCATTGTGGGTTCCGCCTATTTATCTTCTACCGGAACCGAACAACGTAAAATTGCAGTCATTGATCCGAATGGATTTTTTAAGGGCCATTTAAAAAATAGCCAACAACTTGAATTTAGTTTCCCAAGCGATGTGGATACTAATAATTATAAACAAAAAGGATATAGTGATGTTTTAATACTTCCTAAATTTGAAGGGAATCAAAAAGTGGATTACATCCTTCGATCTAAGAAGTCAATGGGGATGATGCTACAAGAATCTATTACGAATAAAATTAATAGCGCTATTGAAGATCAAATGCTTCAAGAAGCTGGAATTCATCAAGATGTGCTAGATTCTATTCACAAATCCTCTCAATTTGCTGAACTCAAAGCCTATGAAGACAAAGGTAAAACGAGTAAAGAAAGTAATGCTGCTTTAGCTTCTGGTATTGGCTATGCTAGTGGTTTTTTAATTTATTTAACTATGTTTATATATGGCTCTATGGTAATGCGTGGAGTGATGGAAGAAAAGACAAATCGTATCGCCGAAGTCATCATAAGTAGTGTGAAGCCCTTTGAATTAATGATGGGTAAAATTATTGGTATTGGTGCTGTGGGTTTAACTCAGTTTTTATTGTGGATTGTTTTAATCACTACCCTATCCAGTGTTGCATTAGGCATGTTGCCAGCAGATATTCAACATCAAGTATCTACTTTACAACAAAGCAATGGACAAATGGCAGGTGGAATGATGCAAGCTAGCGAATCTGCTCAACGCATTTATAATATTCAACACACTTTAGCCACCGCCAATTGGCCTTTAATTATAAGTTGCTTTATATTTTATTTCTTGGGTGGATTTTTATTTTATGCTGCTTTATTTGCAGCAGTAGGAAGTGTGGTCAACGAAGATCCACAAGATGCACAAAGCTTAATGTTTCCTATCACTATGCCTATTATATTTTCTTATGTGATTACCAATGTAGTGATACAAAATCCCAATACACCCATGGCTTTTTGGGCGAGTATCATTCCATTCAGTTCTCCTATGGTAATGATGGCGCGAATTGCTTATGGTGTTCCTTCTACGGTACCTTATTGGGAATTAGCATTGAGTATGCTTACTTTAATTGCTGGCTTTGTTTTTACCACTTGGTTGAGTGGAAAAATTTATCGCACAGGAATTTTAATGTACGGCAAAAAAGCAACTTGGAAAGAAATGCTTAAATGGGCCTTTAAAAAAGCTTAATTTTTATCCCCATTGATTTTAATAATAATAGCCTTGTAGGATAACACTTTCATGAAGTGTTTTTATTATAAGGCTATTCTTACATTCACCCCTGCCCTTGTTGTAATAATAGGTGGTGAAGAAGAGATATAAGGTGTGGTTCTTCTTTGATCAAAGAAAAACTTCAAATTGATTTTACTATTCAATACATAATCAATGGATGGTTGTATTGTAATTTCCTTACTACCGCCTGTTCCATAAGCGTTGGCTTGATCCAAACGACTATTACTATTATACATATCGCGTAATCCCATATCCAATCTAAAGGTTAAATCGTTGGATAATTTATTATTATTCAATCCAGGGATATCAAAAGGTAATTTCAACCCTCTAGCACGATAACTCGTGCCAAATACCCACTCCTTACTATTGTTCTCACTTAATTGATAATCCACTAAACTTAAAGCTAATAATCTACTTTTCTTATATTCAAAACGCATGGACCATTGCGATACCGTCGTAATGTTGACTCCAATCAACGGCTCCATACGTTCACTGATAGTAATGTTGGGCACTAAGAAATAAGGAATATAATTTCCGCTAATAGGATCTAAAAAGGAAGGGGCACCTAATAATCTTCGATCAGCATACATAAGCGAACTGGTGAAACTATTCATTGCTAAGCTACCATTGTAGCCATGTGTTAAAGTGATATTAGAAAATAAATTGCTAATGCCTGGCACTTTAGATAAGCCACTATAGGTAATATTCCAATTTGGCATGGGCATTAATCCAGAGAATGGACTGGATTTAATGGATGAATTATTTTGATTCAATAAAGAAACCTCATGTGGATTTTTTCCAGTATAAGCTGCAATAAAAGCAGGTATTAATACATCTTGAGAATATTTGCCATATCCAATAGCATACCCATTGGGGTCTTTTTTATTATCCCAATAGGGATTTTTTTCTGCCACCCTATTTGAAATAATAACTCTATTTGCTTCAAAGGTTTTAAACACTTTAGATAAAACATTGGGATCGTGAGAATCAAAGAAAGTATTCAAAGCGAAATAACTAATATTAAACCCTCCTGCTGATAAAGGATTTAAATGAGATTTTATTCCAGTGCCGCTCGTATCCTTAAATAATTCAGAATAATCTTTGGTGAATGTTTTATTAAACTGTACATCAATGATCAATCCGGTTATAGGTTCCAATTGAATACGTGCTGTGAACTTTTGATCAAACCCTTGCCTAAACATTAAATTAAATTTATCATCCCTAGATAACAACCCTTTATTTTCTTGAGACCTTAACCAACTTGAATCAGGCTGTTTACCAAAAGCATATTCCATACCAGGTGCGAAACCATCCCAATTAGAATTCATGAAATTCACTCCTGACATATATCCGGGTAATCTACTGTTATAATTTTCAGCATAATCAACAGATGCCGTTTTAAGCATCATGAAAAAGTTGGCTATCGGTTTTAACGCATCTGGAAAATTCACGGGTTCATTTGCTTTTAACACTCTTTGCGCAATACGTTCTTGTCTGCGCGCTTCTCTCCATTTTTTTAATGCAGCAATGCGTTCTTTCCCTATTTTGCCCTGCAAAGCTTCCTCCTTAGTCATTAAAATTCTGTTTGCTAATGGATTGGCTGCATTTTGTGCACCTTGATTGGGCATATTAGATAGAGCCGCTCTCAGCAATTTAGATTTATTATAAAAATTCGTGAAATTGAATTGCGCATTCAATTGTTGTGAAAAAGTATTTTCAATGGTATTTCCCAACTCTTGCGCTAATCTACTTGCCCCTACCCAATTATAATTGGTTGAAACATTATAGCTTGACATAATCCAATCAGTCAATGGGAACTTATTGGTAGGTATATCATATCTCAATGTTGCTCTTTGCGTATACAAAGTATTACGTCCAGCTTGCAATAACATACGCATTAAAGAATCTTTTTTCTCTTTGGTATCTATTCGTCCTGCTGGTTCGTCAATACGAGAATTCATATTTGCATTTAAGTCTAAATGCAACGATCTTGTTAGGCTCCACCGCATATTAAACAACCTACTCATGGTGAAATATTTGTCATAAGTGGTATCCACTCTATCTGTAGTGCCATCAAAAGAATTCACTACTCTTGGAATAAATTCGCCAAATTGTCGATCAAATACGGCTCGATAACTAATTAAATTAGGGGTTGGATTTACATTTATCTCCTTCGCCCATGTTAACCAGGGGGAATTAGATTTTATTAATTTCCTAAATGGCTCAAAGGATTTTCCGTTTTTATTAAAAGTATACCCAATAGCCCCTCTTTGTTTGTCAATTTTATTTTGACTCACCACAGGACTAGATTGCAATAATTGAGAATAGGAATAACTAAAATCAAAATTGCTTAAGCTAATTAAAGACGGATTTTTCCCAGGCAAAAAGCGGACATTTGTAAAATTAATTGTCTTGATAGTCGTTTGATCTATGGATGCTTTTTTGACTGAGTCTAATTTGCTTCCAGTCAAGCTGTTAATTTTATCCTTATACAATATATCTTTTTCAAAAGGATCGTACTGCGGGTTCTCCATTGTTTTATTAATACTTGCAAAAACAGGCAATGAAATCCTAGCTTGCTTGGGTAATAATTTACCTGCGTCAATATTCGCTGCAATATCAAACTGCGTCAATCCTGTTTTAGCTCGCTCATTCATCTTTTGTTCTATACTTCCAAAACCAGAAGTGTGACTATTTACCGAAACCGCCACAGTACCTAAATCAGCTAATGTCAAATCCATTCTACCTAAAGCTGCCCAAGATCCTGCTTCATCCAAATCAGATAACCTTAATTCATTTACCCAAACTTCAGCATCCATAGGAACGGAGGAGCTAGTATTTTCGAATGCTAATAATATACCCCGAATTTCACCTAGATTTGGATTACCCATGACTGAATATCTTTGACGACCATGATTGATCCCAAATTTTTGATTGAAAGGAATATTTTGCTTGTTGCGTTCTAGTTTTAATTGCACTAATTCCATCAAACTTAAATTCAACTCATTTTCTAGCGGCCATACTTCTCTTGCTTCTGCATTAGAATACACTTTTTGTTTAGTAGTGGTTAATGGTATTCTTATCTCGTAAAAGTTATTCTGAAAATCTTGTCCAATTCGAATAATAGCAGTCATCGAACCACTGTCTACTCTATTTATATTTTTCTTGTCTTCTGCATGAATAAACATTGACAACTTCCCATAACGTCTGATATCAATATTCATTGTTTTAAAAACCCCTCTTGGAGATGCATTTTTTTGTAGACCATTCAATTGAATGCTTAAGGCTTGTTCATTTTGCAATAAATTCACCCCATTATTACTCAATAATTGAACTCTCTCAATTCCTGGAGGTATTACATAATTCACTGGAGTTCTACTTCCATTTTCTTCAATACTTACAGCTAAGGTGTTGACCTTGGTATTTTGATTATTGCCAAGTAAGGAATCATAATTTCCTAAACTATCTACTACGTAATTAAATTGCCTCCATTGATTTCGAACTAAATCTAATTTTGCAAAACGCATGGTAATTGAATCTTCAAAATTAGTTAAATACATTCTTAAAAAACGAATGGATTTAAAGTCTCTTATTCCTCCAACATTTTTTGTATAGGATTTGATAGGAACTCTGAATAAATACCAATTCTCCATACTTTTAGTGCCATCAGCTAAAGAAACGTTGACTGTTTTTACATCTGTAACATATTTCGTATTATTAATTGAAATATTATTTTTTTGTAAATCAATTTGATATTCAAAATATGCTTCCGTTTCATTTAAAGTGTTGTCTCTATTTAAATCTTCATTATCAGGTAACAAAGTCGCAGCACTACTAAAATCACTGGTACCTGCTAAAGCTGAGTTTCCTTGTGGATTGTTATAGTACTTATACCTTCCTAGTATACCTGTCGCACTTGCATCATATTTTGGATCTCTATACCAAACATAATTATCTGCAGATGGATCGTTGCTGAATTCCATCTTTAAATTATTATCTGGAATTTTATTGATAATATATGCTTTCTTTATTCTTTCATCTACATCCCCTAATCCATCTAAACCCACATCTTGATATTTTCGATCCTCTGGATTATTACTAAAAGCATTGGTCACTTGAATAGGGTTGATAGGAACACGGCCCCAAGTGGAACTATCAATTCCTGAAGGTATAGTGGGAGTAGGCATTCCATTCTCATAAAAACGTCTACCGTCTTTTAATATATCTTCACTTACATTTCCCAAATTCAACACTAAACTTCCTTTAGTAGCACCCGATTTTATAAATGGATCTTGCATCCAAAATTCAACATATTCAATCACGCTACTTTCAAAATCAGTTTGATCCAATGCTCTCATGATGCCGCCCCATTTTTCTTTAGGATTTGAAAATTTTCCTGTTTCGTCATAATCTTTATAATTATAGTTATAGGGACCTCGCTCCTTTGGATAATAACTTATATCAAACGTAGGTAATTGAACATCTGTAATATTGGTTGTTTTTTGAGGAAATAATTCATTCGTAAAAACCTGTCTCACTCTCGGATCACTTAAGGAAGCTAAATTAGATCGCAAAGGATTACTAGCACTATTTTTATCTTGTAAAGTAGGCTCAATGGTATACCAAGAAAATCTTGCACGATTAAAATTGTAATCTATCGAATCTGATAATAACGCTTCCTTAAACCTTTCTTGTGGTGTGGAAGCTAAAGCCCATGCTGTAAAAGGAAAACGCAAATCAATATTAGTCCTTGTTGATTCAAAATCATCTAAATAAACCACTCCATTGCCACCCTTACCAATTTGTTGTGCATGACCGGGTTGCAAATAGGCAGCTTCCCCATAAGCTGTTAAAAAAGATTTAGCTTTCGTACTATAAAATGGAAGTTTATCTAAAGCTTTTGTAACACTAGGAAGTTCTGTTTTATAATTAAAATCAAAACCAAACATTTTATTGTTTATGGGGTCCGAACCAAAATTTGTTTTTGTAAAAAATGGTCGTTCACTTAAATTAGTTGAAGTAAGTCCAAAAGAAAACTTTTTATTAGCTATATAATCTAATCGTAACGCCTTAAAGCCCCTTTCCTGAAATCCAAATCCCAAATTATTTTCAAATGAAACATTCACTGGTATATTTGAACTTAAGATTCCTGGATTAATAATTCGGACCGTTCCTGAACCATAATCCACCACATAGTCGCGCCCTTCCATTAATACTTGCCCTCCTGCTCTTACTGATACGGAACCAGGAGGAACATTAAACGCATTTAAACTAATTTCAGAACCTCCTGCGCTGCCTTTTACCTGCCCTTCCATGATAAATCTATTTAAGTTGGCAAAGGTTTGTGCTTCTGTTTTAATATTTCGATACAATTGAGGAAACAAGTATTTTCTTGCAATCAAACTATCAATTCCTTTAAAAGCAATGTTTTTTAAATCATCTCCAAAAGGTTCTAACAATGGAAATATAATTCGTCCCATTTTGGATAATACTGTAAATCCTTCCACATAATCAAACATACCATCCGGTTGGGGATCGTTTCTATTATTTAATCGATCTAATTGTAGTAACTTAATCAATGATTGTCCATCTACACTTGGACTGGTTACAGGTAAATACCTTTTTAATCCCTTGCTAGGTTCTTCATACAAAACATTCAACTGAAAATCTTGCTGTTGGATAGAACCAAATAAATCCAGGGAATACACATTCTTCATCATTAAATTCCAAATAGGTAAATCGGTTCTTTGTGTTGTTGCTTTTAATAATTTCAAAAACAGGACATTTTGAGTTCCCTTAATTGGATCTAATGCTACGTTCTCTGAAAACTCCCCTACTTGATATACTCTACCATTAAATGTGTACTGAAATGCAATTCCTAAAACCTCATCAGGTTGCAAAGGAACATTAAGTGATAAAAACCCAATTTGTGGATTAAAATAATATTCGTTTTCCGATAATTTTCTGGCAAAAGTCCTTTCAAAGTCTTCTGCCGATTTTAGACCTGCCAAATTTAAAATACTTGCCACTGCAGAGGGATTCCTTGAAATAGAATTACCTGAAATACTTTTATACAAACTATTGGCATTGTTATCGGGTAATTTATTTATCGAATTTGTATTATAATTTTTATTATTAGGGTTAGGCTCACCTAAATCCATAAAGCCCACTACGTCTCTTGCATTGGTGGTTTGACCATATCGATTAGTGACCCATACTTCAATTCTCTGCACATGCACTTGAGAATTTACAAATGGCAATGTGGACATGGCCTTATTGTAGTTTTCTCTAAAATATTGAGCTAATAAAAAGTGCCTATTTTCTTCATAATCATCTAACCTTTTTTGAAATTTTTGAGTGGAAGTACCTCCCTGCAATGCCATAGATTGTCTTTGTGATTTTTGATTCGCTATTGCAGCCGTCACAAATAATCTTCCAAATTGTAATTGTGTTTTTATACCAAAAAGATTTTGGGTACTTGGAATCAAAACACTTCTAGATATGAAACTTAGATTTCCAGCTTCTATACTTTTAATAATTTCATCTTTAGCCCCTTTGTAATTCAATTTGATTTGATTATCAAACCCTAAATTCGATAAAGTATTTAAATTGATAGGGAATTTCAATTTCTCCCCTATACTTGCATTCATACTAAAATTGGTGTTTGCATCAAAATCAAACCCCCCATTTTTTCTTGCTCTTTCAGGTAATGTTGGATTTTGAACATCCTGTCCTTGATAACCTGCTTTCAAATTTATTTCACCCACTGGTTTAATATCTACCTTAAGGTCTGATCCAGTTTTTCCAAATAGTCTATCAAAATAACTATCAAATACTTTAGATTTAGGTCTGGTGATTTTTCGATTCAACACCCCTATCGAATTCGCTCTTTGACGAAAATAAGCTTGCTCATCTTGATTGGCTTTTAATTTAGAAAACTCGTCAAAACTTAACACATTAGGGGAACGCTCATACTTTCCTCCAATCAAATCAGTTAAAAAGTATCGTTTGGAAAGTGGATCATATTCAATTTTACGTTTTATAATACTCGTATCCCTCAAATCATATGGATTTTTACTTCCCTGTGAGATAAAATCACCACGTCGATCGTAAATGGGATATTTTAAATCAGAGATGAAAGTATAAACTGTTGTATCCTTTGTTTTTTTTGCAAGAGTATCTGCTTTATAAGATGCACTATCTAATTTTACTTGCGCATGCAAAGGTGAATTTGCCAAAAGCAAAAGCAAACCAATAAAATAAGACTGCATTTTTTTCAAAACTTAAAAATAAAGATTAACAATTTTTGAGTGCTGCTTTAATGAGCACTTCCAAGCTTACATCCGCCCCTTCCAATTGAAGCGTTTTTTCAACTGCTTTTTCGGCAATTGTTTTTTGTATACCTAAAGAAATTAAAGCTTGTATTGCATCTTGCTGTGGAGTAGATTTAGCGAATGAATTACCTCCACCTAAGGAGTGCGCTTGTAATGGAATTTTAGCAAGTTTATCTCTTAATTCAAGCACTAATCTTTCTGCCGATTTTTTACCAATTCCTTTGATTTGTTCAAGCAATCTGGATTCTCCATTCACAATAGCTCTTATAATTTCTTCAGGCTGCATTCCCGACAACATCACTCTAGCAGTACTCGCCCCTACTCCAGAAACACTTATTAAATGCAAGAACAATTCCTTTTCTGCAGGTTCATGAAAACCAAATAACACTTGAGCGTTTTCGGTGATATGCAAGTAAGTATATAACAACCCTTTTTGCTTTTTGGAGATGGCTTCGTAGGTATTCAAGCTAATATTTACCTCATATCCAACACCTCCCACATCCACTATTAATTTGGCAGGGGTTAATTGAATAAATTGGCCTTGTAAAGATGCGATCATAATGTGTTCAAAAATAATACTTAAGGTACGAAAAATGGGGTTTTTAAACGATTCTTATCTAATTTTTAGGATATTTGTAAGCCAAAATACTAATTGAAGTATGTCAGAAAGAATCAAGGCAGCAATAACAGCTGTGGGAGGCTATGTTCCCGAAACCAAATTAACCAATTTCGACCTCGAAAAAATGGTAGATACAAATGATGAATGGATCAAATCCAGAACCGGTATTTCGGAGCGTCGCATATTAAGAGAACCCGGAAAAGCCAGTTCAGATATGGGGGCAAGAGCCGTTGAAGAGATTTTAAGAAAAAAGAACCTAGATCCTTTAGAAATTGATTGTATCATTTGCGCCACTGTCACCGCCGATATGATTTTTCCAGCAACCGCGAATATTATTGGAGATAAAATAGGCGCCAAAAATGCTTTTAGTTTTGATCTAGGTGCAGCATGTAGTGGATTTTTATTTGCATTACATACAGGATCCAGTTTTATTGAGAGTGGTCGTTATAAAAAAATCATTGTGGTGGGAGTAGATAAAATGAGTTCTATCATTGACTATACCGATCGTGCGACCTGTATCATATTTGGAGACGGAGCTGGAGCTGTGTTGTTAGAACCTTCTAAAGATGACGATGGATACCAAGATGCCATTTTGAAAAGCGATGGTAGTGGACGCGAATATTTACATATTAAAGCAGGAGGAAGTTTAAAGCCAGCAACTGTAGAATCTGTCTTAGCAAAAGAACATTATGCTTTTCAGGACGGACAACCTGTTTTTAAATTTGCAGTAAAAGGAATGGCAGATGTAAGTGCCGAACTTTTGGAAAAACATAATTTAACGGGAGATGATATTGCTTGGCTGGTTCCACATCAAGCGAATTTAAGAATCATTGATGCTACAGCCAATAGAATGAATTTACCTAAAGAGAAAGTGATGATCAATATTCAAAAATATGGTAATACGACTGCTGCCACCATCCCACTTTGCTTATGGGAATGGGAATCAAAATTAAATAAAGGAGATAACTTAATTTTAGCTGCTTTTGGAGGTGGATTCACATGGGGTGCGGCTTGGATTAAATGGGCTTACTAACTAGATAAGGGATTAATAATTAGAATAAAGTGTAAATAACGGAAACATAGTACACGCGGTTTTATTTGTTATATTTAAGGAGGAATTAAAAAAGAAATTATGAAAAAGAAAAATTTTAAAGGAATCAGTACTGTGACCTTGCATACGGCAAGCACCGAAAATGATAATTTCTCACACACCACTCCTATCTATGCCACTTCCACATTCACATTTGGATCCACCGATGAAGGTATGGAACGATTTAAAAGTGCAGATAAAACAAGAATATATACAAGATGGGGCAATCCTACATTTACTGCAGCAGAAGAAACCATTGCTGCATTAGAATCGTTTGGATTAAAAGATGAAAAAGGGGAACCTTTAGCACTCAAAGCATTATTACACGCAAGTGGACAAGCTGCTATGACTACTTTATTTTTAAGCACTTTAAGCGCAGGAGATACTTTATTGTCACACTATTCACTATATGGTGGTACGCAAGAACTCATGCAAAAACTTTTATTAGAAGCAGGAATTAATTGCATTTTAATAGATGTAAGAGATAGCGCTTTATTAGATAAAACAATTCAAGAAAATCCAAATATTAAATTGATCCACTTGGAAACACCTGCTAATCCTACATTGCAGTGTGTTGACATCAAAGCCATTTCAACCATTGCACATCAGCATGGCATTCGCGTTTCGGTAGACAATACGGTGGCAACTCCATATTTACAACAACCATTTGCTTTAGGAGCCGATTTTGTTTTTCATTCAGCCACTAAATTTTTAAATGGGCATGGTTCGGCATTGCATGGTGTATTGTTAGGAAAGGATTTAGAATTCATGAATTCTAAAGTTTGGAAATGGCATGCTTTATTAGGAGGCAACAGTAACGCTTTTGATGCCTACTTATTAATTCAAGGAATGAAAACTTTGGAAATTAGAATGGACAGACATTGCAGCAATACCAAAAAGGTAGCCGAATTTTTAAATACCCATCCTGCTGTAGAAAAAGTTAATTATACTGGAATAACATCCCATCCTGATTATGCCATTGCATGTAAGCAAATGAAAAATCATGCTCCTTTAATGAGCTTTGAATTAAAAGGGGGTCTTGATGCAGGAAAAAAATTCATAGATGCATTAGAAGTATGTACTCGCGCAGTTTCATTAGGTACTGTAGATACGCTAGTGTCGCATCCTGCAAGCATGACACATTATGGTATTCCTCAAGCTGAAAGAATTAAATATGGCATTACCGATGGTTTAATTAGAATGAGTGTAGGGATTGAAAATTTCGAAGATTTAGAAGCTGACTTAGCGCAAGCATTATCAAAAATTTAAGCGCTTTTAAAATAATTTAGAATGGACATTATTATACGACGTGCTATACAAACAGATTGCCCTAGATTACTTGAATTGATTTATGAACTTGCTGTGTATGAGAAAGCACCTCAGGAAGTCACTGTCAGCTTAGCACATTTTAGCGATAGCGGATTTGGTGCCAACCCAGTTTGGTGGGGCTTTGTAGCAGAAGTAGATGGTATGGTTGTGGGCATGGCATTATATTATATTCGCTATTCGACATGGAAAGGACAAAGAATGTATTTAGAAGATATATTAGTCACCGAATCTATGCGTGGCAATAAAATTGGAAGTAAGTTGATGGATCAATTAATCATCGAAGCAAAAGAAAAATATTTTACTGGAATGAACTGGCAAGTATTAGAATGGAATGAGCCTGCTATTCATTTTTATAAAAAATATAATGCCAGCTTTGATCCTGAATGGGTGAACTGTTCTATTGTATTTTAAAAACTACCCAATTTTATCCCATTTTGAATTAGTCAAATAAGGTTCTCAAATTATCAGAACGTCTTTTTCCTAATAAAGATGATACAGATAAGGACAATTCAAAACTTGTTGGTTTAAGTTGTGCTTTAGAAAAATCATTACTATAAATATCATAACTAAACCCAAAACGATATTCATTCATAAGTATACTGACCATAGGAATAATAGCATCATTAACACGATAAAAGCATCCTAAATAAAATTTATTACTATTCTCAATATAGCTTCCGAAAGGCAGACCTATTGCCCCTCCCACTAATAATTGATCCATTTTATTTCGGCTGTTAAAAGAAGCATGTAACATAAAAGATTTCTTACTTTCAACTTCTTTTTCAGCATTAAAAAATATTAAGGACTTAAAAGTACTTGCAGATGGATTTTCGGAAATCAAATCGGGTTTAGCTAAATAAAAAGCGTTGGTACTGATTTGAAAAAAGCTACTAGCGCTATGATAAGTATATAGTAACCCCGAATTCATTGAAATTTTAGAGGCAGACCCACTTAAATTTTGCAAACTAACCGATCTTGAATTGGAAATATATTCTCCTTCTAAAAATTGATCTCCAAATTTTAATTTATCTAACTGCAAATTAGATTGTGCAAAAGTCAACCCCAACCCTAACGAAAAGTTTTTCTTTAAATCATCATCGAAATATAAATGATAGGCTGCATTAATGGTAGCGTAATTAGTTTGTAACACTCCCTCCATTATTTGATCTGAAATAATTTGTCCTCCTATCCCTAAATAATTCACGACATCTTCATTTTTATTTTTATATCTACCATCCCACCCTATTACAATAGTTTTATACAATTGATTCCCAGCTAGCATTTGAGAACGATAATTGGATTGAATACGACTATTATATACTCCATTTCCTACCGAAGCTGGACTTAAAAATTGGGCAGATGTAAACCATTGAGACAAAAAGGGATCCTGAGCTTTTAATGAAAAGCCAAAGCCAAAGTAAATAATGATGATGATCCCCGTTTTTTTCAACGTAATTATTTTAATAATAAAAATTGTCCTGACTTATGAATAGTTTCAGAAGTTCCTAATCCTATTATTTCTGCAATCCAAACATACCCATCTGATTCTTGCAAATTGCCGTTTAGTTTGCCGTCCCACTGAATAGAACTAGGCTCTTTATTCAATACCTCATATACTAATTGGCCTGTACGATTGTAAATTTTAAAATAATTTACATTCTTCACTGCGAAATTAAATGAGGCTTTCAAATATCTATTTTCACCATAATTTGCAAAAGGCATAAATGCATTTGGAACTTCAAACTTCATTTCGGTAGGTAAAATTTGCATTGATAATAGCTCACTTGTTTTGGAACTACATCCATTTGCATCTATGACATAAAATGATAATGCAATATTTCCAGCTGAAACCCCCGTTAAAGTAGTTGGATTCACATTGTCAATAATGTTAGCTTTAGTAGGATCTGTTTTCCAGTGATATGTATAAGGTGGCTTACCTAAAGAAGCACGACCATTTAATTGCATAGTGCCCAGTGCCATCAATCTATTGGAACTTGATTGAATAAACTCTGCTATAGGCAAAGGATTCACTTTAATAGTCACACTAACTGTATTTTTGCAACCATTTGAATCGGTTCCTAAAATATTATAAGTTGTAGTAATTTTTGGCATAAAGGGCTTGCTATCTGTTACATTATTATCCCAAACATAATTCACAGCGCCACTTCCTTTTAAAATAACTGTATCTCCATAACAAATATTTGTTTTACTTGCACTGGCTGTTATATTGGATGTAAATACTTTTATTATAATGTTGTTTGACAGCACTTTATTATTGATCAAGCATGGTGACGCATTAGAAACGAGCTGCAATGATACTACATCACCGTCATTGATTGTGTTTAAAGTAATAGTTGAAGTGCTTGTCCCTACATTAATTCCATTTAAGTTCCATTGATAAACTGGAGCATTACCACCATTAAGAATATTACTCATAAAAGAGATTGAAGCTCCAGGACATATACTATTATTCAAATCGTTTGATAATATTATTGCAGATGCATTTATATTTTCGTTTACTGTATTTTTTATGGCATTAGAAAAAGCTGGTGATCCAATTAAACAACTTGTAGGTGTAAAATTGGATATCATTACTACATCAATTATATCATCATTTTGCAAATCACTCAAAGATAAAGTGTTCCCATTTGCACCATTAATATTCATCCCATTTCTTCTCCATTGATAAGTTGGGGCATTGCCACCATTGGTTGGAATCGCGGTAAACATAATCGCAGAACCCTTGCAAAATATATTATCTGTATCGCTAGAAGTAATTATAACACCTGCATTAACAGATGTCATAATTTGCATTTTTATGGCATTTGAAGAAACCAATGGCGTAGCTAAACATGGAGTCGCATTGGATATCATTACTACTGAAATTAAATCCCCATCTTCTAATACAGAGGAGCTATAAGTTGAATTGGTAGCACCAGGAATATCAATTCCATTTTTTTTCCATTGATATAATGGCGCACTTCCTCCATTAGTAGGTACTGCAGTAAAAGTAGTACTCACCCCTCCACAAGTCGAAAATTTTCCATCAATGGAAACACTTGCATTTAAAATTGGATTTTCAGTTATTATAGGATATCCAAACATTTCTTTTGAACAATTATTTTTAGTTCCAATAATTTTATAGGTTCCTATTTTTTGATTTCCGAAATTTACCCCATTGTTATTATTCGCCAAAATGGATGAACCTACTGGATTCTTGTCCTTATATAATTGATAACTCACCCCTGTTTCGGAATTATTTAATGAAATTGCTACACCAGTTGCACCTTTGCAATAGGTAAAATTATAGTTTGAAAACCCGTTTTTAGAAACTACATAGCTTACTGGAGAAGGATTAATTAAAATATCTAATAAACTTGATTCAAGTTCAATAGTTGCAGAAATATCTGTATAAAAAATGACTTTATATTTTCCAGAAGTATTTTGAATAGATTCTCTTGTAGCATTTGCCGAAATGGGTTGTGGAGTTAATCCCTCAGATTTATCATCAAAAACAAAAGTTATAGGATTAAAAATAAATAATCTATAATAGATAACTTGAGAAAATGGATTGGATAAATTAAAAACTACTTGATCACAGTTAATACCAGGACTTGCTACATAGGGGCTTTTAACTTCAAAAGTTTGCCCTTCCACTTTTAAAAAAATGAAAAATAAAACAATAAAATATATGGGTTTTTTTTTCAATATATTATTAATATTTGTAATATGTGGTTTTCCACTTATTAAAATACTAACGCATTATGTAATGAAAGATTGCCCTAGTTTTAGTTAAACTGCTGAGAAATTTAGAAATAAGTTTATTGTACGCCAGCAACAACTGCTTCTTTGTAAACCTTTTGTACCAATCCTTGCAATACTTTGCCTGGACCTACTTCGGTAAACTGAGTGGCACCATCTGCTACCATCGCTTGAACGGATTGTGTCCACTTCACTGCACCTGTTAATTGTGCTATTAAATTTTGTTGGATTTGCGCAGGATCAGTCACTGCTGCTGCTGCTACATTTTGATAGACAGGGCATATAGGAGTATTAAAATGGGTGGCTTTTATGGCCTCCGCTAATTCAATTTTTGCAGGTTCCATTAAAGGAGAATGAAATGCACCCCCCACAGGAAGTACCAATGCTCGCTTCGCACCTGCTGCTTTCATTTGCTCGCAGGCTATTTCTATTCCTTTTACACTTCCAGAAATAACTAATTGTCCTGGACAATTATAATTTGCAGCAACCACTACTTCTCCTGTTTCTGTTTGCACTTGAGCACAAACTTCTTCTACTTTTTCATCTGCCAAAGCTAATACCGCAGCCATTGTGGAGGGTTGTATTTCACAAGCAGCTTGCATTGCTTTTGCTCGAATACTTACCAATCTCAAAGCATCTTCAAAACTTAAAGTTTTATTTGCTACTAAGGCAGAAAATTCACCTAAGCTATGTCCTGCAACCATATCGGGGGTGACAGCTGGCATGGTTAAATAAGCAACTACCGAATGTATGAATACTGCGGGCTGTGTAACATTGGTTTGTTTTAATTGCTCATCGGTTCCTTCAAACATGATATCACTTATACGAAAACCTAAAATTTCATTAGCAAGTTCAAATAATTCCTTCGCTGCTGCATTGGTTTCATATAGATTTTTTCCCATTCCTGAAAACTGACTTCCTTGTCCTGGAAATACATAAGCATGTTTTGACATATCCGATTAATTTATACAAAAATAAACCAAATCAATTATAACCAATCACAATGGTACCATAAAAATAAAGCATAAAAAAAAGGCGAAGTCCCCTTCGCCTTTAACTAACTCAACCAAACCCAGAACTAATCGTTTATATCTATATACTTTAGAAATTCCATTTTTGTTTTCTCCTCCTGAAACTTACCTCCAAAAAATGAAGTAATGGTATTTGAACTATCGTCCTTTACGCCACGACTAGAAACACATAAATGCTTTGCATCCATCATCACCGCTACATCCTGTGTTTGTAAAATAGTTTGTAATGCTTTGCCCACTTGCATGGTTAAACGCTCTTGTACTTGTGGTCTCTTTGAAAAATATTCTACCAATCTATTCAACTTACTTAATCCAATCACTTTCCCACTGCTAATGTATGCGACATGTGCTTTTCCGAAAAAAGGAACAAAATGATGTTCGCAATTCGTATAAAAATTGATATTTTTCTCTACCAACATTTCATTGTACTGAAATTTATTTTCAAACAAAGTCATGCTAGGCATGTTTGCTGGATTTAATCCTTGGAATAATTCTTTGACATACATTTTTGCAACACGCAATGGAGTACCCTTTAAACTATCATCATTTAAATCCATTCCTAAAGTTTCTATGATGGCTCTAAAATGAGGCTCTATCAATGCGATTTTTTCTTCATCTGTTTTTTCGAAGGCATCTGCACGCAATGGAGTTTCCACCGAACTTGCTTTATGCTGGTCACCCATTTCTTCAATAATTAAATGACTCAGCTCCATTTTTTCTTCTTTAAGCGGGGTAGTCAACAAAGTTTCTTTCTGTTTCATACAGACGTATTTTTAATTCTAATGATGCGGATATATTTGGTCTTAAAAAATCATAAATCACTCGAGCAATATTTTCTGCTGTTGGATTTAAATTTTTAAAAGCATCGGTATCCAAGTTTAAATTTTTATGATCAAACCTAGCTATCACTTCCTTGTCAACTAGTGTACTAAGATCCTTGGTATTTATTACAAATCCTGTTTGAGGATCAGGATACCCTACCACTTGTACTACTAATTCGTAGTTGTGACCATGATAATTAGGATTACTGCAGGCTCCAAAAACACGTTTATTTTCGGCATCACTCCAGTCGGCACAAAACAATCTATGCGCAGCATTAAAATGCTCTTTTCTACTGACCGCTACTTTTTGTTCCATGGTTCCAAATTAAGATAACAAAGTTACAATATTAATAACGCTATAGAAACGATTTTGTTTAACGATTTAATTTAAAGGCTAAACGTCTAAGCATTTCTACCCTATTTCGTAAAGAATTTCAACAAATTAGAGAGGCATGAGGGGCTAAAATCCTATTCCCCGAAATATTCCACATAAATACGTGGGGTCTCGTATAATTTAACAGAATGCAACTGAACCACCGAAGGTATCTGGGGGACCAATTGTTTCCAAATGGCCAATGCTAAATTTTCGGTGCTACACATTTGCCCTTGCATAAATGGAACATCTATGTTTAAATTTTTATGATCTAGTTCATCAATCACATATTTACGGATGATGACACTTAATTTTTTGACGTCAAATAAAAACCCGGTATCCGCATCTGGCTTGCCTTTGATGGTTACGAATAATTCATAATTATGCCCATGCCAATTTTCATTTGCACATACCCCAAACACTTCTTCATTCTTTTCTTTGGTCCAATTGGGATTGGCTAATTTATGCGCTGCATTAAAATGTTCCACACGGGTTAAATACACCATGACTCCTTTAATTTTTGCAAAGATATAAATTTGATAGCCAATTTTAGCAGTCTTTACCGACCTTTACTTTATGAGAGTAATCATTACCGCTGCAACCAATGGAGAATGGATGCCTAGTTTCCAAAAAATCAATCCAAAATACGTGGGTACTAATAAGCGTTTTTCGGTGGGATTTCACGAATCGGGCATTGGCATGTTAGCTTCCAGTATTTCTTTAATGAAGATGTTTGTTCAAGAAACTCCTACTCTCATCATTCAAGTAGGAATTGCGGGGTGCTTTGATCGCAAAGTTCCTTTAGGAAAAGTGTATGCTATTAAAGATGATTTTGCAGGTGATATTGGGGTCATGGAAAATAAACAATGGAAGGATTTATTTGATTTGAAATTAGACCAACCCAATGACGCTCCTTATGTTAAAAAATCATTGCCTAACCCTTGGTTGAAACAATATAATTTGCTTTCCCTCCCTACTAAAAAAGGAGTCACTGTAAATACCATTACAACTGATAAAAATAAAATGGAATTATACCATCTAAAATATAAAGCAAGCATTGAATCGATGGAAGGCGCTTCTTTACATTATATGGGTCGTGATTTAAATATTCCTTTCATTCAACTACGTGCGGTTTCAAATTATGTGGGAGAACGCAACAAAGCAAAATGGGAAATGAAGGAAGCTATTTATAATTTAAACGAAACGCTACTGCAATATTTGGATGCGCTTCATCAAATTGCTTAACCATGCGTGTTTTTGATATTGGTTTTTCACCATGCCCTAACGACACTTTTATATTTGATGCCTTAGTGAATCATAAAATTGATACCCAAGGTTTTGAATTTAAAGTTCATTTGGAAGATGTGCAAACTTTAAACGAATGGGCTTTAAATGGAATCCTTTCATTTTCAAAAATTAGTTATGGCGTTTGGCCTTTGGTACAAAATAAATATCAGTTACTAAATAGTGGGGGTGCCTTAGGTAAAGGTGTGGGTCCTTTGTTAGTATTTAAAAACGCAGAACAACCTGACGCGAAAACCATGACGGTGGCCATTCCTGGAAAAAATACAACTGCTCACTTGTTATTTAGTTTGGCTTTTCCTGAGGTGAAGAATAAAGTTTTTTTAGTGTTCGACGATATTGAACATGCAGTACTCTCTGGCAAAGTAGATGCAGGTGTGATGATACATGAAAATCGTTTCACCTATGCCGATAAAGGGTTAACCCTTTGGATGGATTTAGGAACTTATTTTGAAGAAACATATCATGCGCCCATTCCATTGGGAGGTATTATTGCACGTAATGACATAGATAGGAATGACATCAAAAAAGTGGATCAATTAATTCGGCACAGTGTTGAATATGCTTTTAAAAATAGTTATGAAACACTTCCTGCATTTGTAAAAAGTCATTCGCAAGAAATGTCAGAAAAAGTAATGCGTCAACATATTGATTTATATGTCAATGATTTTAGCTTGGATATGGGAGAATTAGGAAAAAAAGCAATTGCTCAATTGGAAGAAGTATTTTCAAATTTGAATCGCTAATTTTTATCCCTCCTTTAATGCTTTCGCATAAGCAGCTAAAACGCGCTCACGCGCTTCCTCATGAACCACGATGGGTTTAGGATATTCAAAACTATCTAATTCGGGAATCCAATGTCTGATGTATTTTAAATCCTTATCAAATTTTTCAGTTTGCAATCTTGGATTGAAGACTCTAAAATAAGGCGCTGCATCACAACCACTTCCACTCGCCCATTGCCAACCGCCATTGTTTGCTGCTAAATCAAAGTCTAATAATTTTTGTGCAAAATAAGCTTCCCCCCAACGCCAATCTATTAATAAATGTTTGGTTAAGAAGCTTGCCACAATCATACGCACTCTGTTATGCATAAATCCAGTTGTATTTAATTCACGCATTCCCGCATCTACAATTGGATAACCTGTTATGCCTTTACACCATGCTTCAAATTCTTTTTCATTATTTCTCCACTCAATTAAATCATATTTAGGTTTAAAGGATTTTCCTTCTGCCACCTGCGGAAAATGCCATAATATCATATGATAGAAATCACGCCAAATAAGTTCATTAAAAAAAGTGGCATTTAAACTTTGCGTCTCCAATGCCAATGACCTTGCGGATATGGTTCCAAATCTTAAATGAACACTTAAATGCGTGGTGGCATTTAAAGCTGGGAAATTTCTTTGTTCGGTATAATTTTTCACTACCGAAGTTTGAAACTGCATGGGAGGGATGACTACATCTGTTTTTTCAAAACCTATTTCTTTTAAAGTTGGAATTTTAAAAGCCTTAGTATCTAAAAAATAATCAAGTAATTTTTCGGAAGGAAATTTCTTTGGTGTTTTTTGCGCCCATGCTGCTCTCCATTTATTTGCATAGGGTGTATAAATTGTATAAGGTTTTCCATCATCTTTGATGACTTCCTCTTTTTCAAAAATAACTTGGTCCTTAAAATGATGATATATGGCATTGTTTTTTAAAGCCATCTTTTCAATAGCTGCATCTCTTGCATTGGCCTTAGGGCCATAATCATGATTCGTATAAACTGCCTGCACCTTGAAATCAGAAAATAATTTTTCAAAAACTTCTGTTGGCGTGCCATACTGTACCCAAAGCGATTTGCCTTTTGCCACTAAATCACCTTGCAACCGAGTCAAGGTTTGATGAATAAAATCAACCCTCCTATCTGCTTTTTCTTCTGATTGATTTAAAATGGTTTTATCAAAAACAAAAATAGGTAACACCTGCAATCCTTGTAATTTGGCCTGATAAAGTGCATGATACAATCCTGCATTGTCTTCCCAACGTAAGTCGCGTCTAAACCAAAATATATTTATTTGTTTTGCCATTCTGTATATATTAACAATACAAGTTAAAAATAGTTCAAGTAAAAAATAGTTGTCCCCCTCTTTTAATTAAATACTAATTTTTATAATTAATTTTAACCATGCAAATTAAGTCTATCACATCGGCTTTAGAAGCTTGGGCTCCTTTATCTTTTCAAGAATCTTATGACAATTCGGGGCTCATCATGGGGGATCCCCTCATGGAATGTAATGGTATTTTGTGCTCCTTGGATTGTACCGAGGCCGTGGTAGATGAAGCTATTGAAAAGGGTTGTAACCTCATTATAAGTCATCATCCTATTGTTTTTAAAGGAATTAAACAGTTTATTCCAGATCATTATGTGACCCGGGTAGCTTTGAAAGCCATTAAAAATAAGATTGCACTGTATGCCATTCATACCAACCTAGATAATATTCTAGATGGAGTGAACAAAAGCATAGCAGACAAATTACACCTTGAAAATCGACAAATTTTAGACCCAAAACCAGGTATTTTGGATCATAAAGGGGGTGCTGTAGGCTCTGGCCTGATGGGAGAATTACCTTTAGAAACAGATGAACAGGATTTTATAAAATGGGTGAAAGAGAAGCTCCATGTAGAAGTGATAAAGCATACTCCGTTTACAGGTAAAATACTGAAAACCATAGCTTTATGTGGTGGTAGTGGAAGTTTTTTAATTCCCTCGGCTAAGGAACAAAAAGCAGATTGTTTTATCACCAGTGATCTAAAGTATCATGATTATTTTGAGCCTGATGGGCAGTTTCTTCTCTTGGATATTGGCCATGGGGAAAGCGAGCAATTTGTTCCGGCCCTAATAGTTGCTTATTTAACGGGTAAATTCCCTACCTTTGCCGTCCTCGAATCTCGAGTCAATACGCAACCGGTAAGATACCTTAAATAAACAACAATTATGGCATCAATAAAAGACTTTTCAGTAGAAGAAAAATTAGTAAACCTTTACAAGTTACAAACCGTTGATAGCAGTATCGATGAAATTGAAATTCTACGTGGTGAGTTACCTATGGAAGTAAAGGATTTAGAAGATGAAGTTCAAGGTTTATTGAACAGACAAAGTAGAATTGAAGAAGAAATCAACGGTATCACTGAATTCATAGAAGATAAAAAAGCAGCCATCAAAGAAGGGGAAGCTTTATTAGCTAAATATGAGTCTCAAAGCGAGAATGTTAAAAATAATCGCGAATTTGAAGCGATCAATAAAGAAATTGAAATGCAAGGTTTAGAAATTAAACTTGCTGAAAAACATATCCGTGACGCGAACGAAGATTTAGGAGAGAAAATTAAAGTGTTGGATGCTGCTAAAAAAACAATTGCTTCTAAAGAAGGTGTTTTAACCCATAAAAAAAGTGAGTTAGAGAAAATCATTGCAGATACTGAAATTGAAGAGAAAGAATTAAGAGTTAAAAGTGCAGAAGCACGTAGCCATATTGATGAGCGTTTATTATATAGCTATGATCGTATTAGAAATAGCTATCATAACGGATTAGCGGTTGTTACCGTTGAACGTGATGCTTGTGGCGGTTGCTTTAACGCCATTCCTCCTCAACGTCAAAGTGAAATTCGCTTACACAAAAAAATCATCGTATGTGAAAACTGCGGTCGTATTTTAGTGGAAGAAGATGTTACCAAAACCATTGAGAAGAAAGCTAAATAAGTTTTTCTTTTTGAAAATATTCCTTGAAAGGGTAGCCCAACCGCTACCCTTTCTTTATTTTTGCTATCATGAAAAGAGCTTTCATCCTTTGCTTGCTTTCCTTTTTTAGTGTAACCCTCACCTTTGCACAACAATTTATTTGGAATGATAAAACACAGCAAATTTATGATGCAACTACCTCACTTAGAATTCCAGAAGCACGCAAAGCCATCGCTTTAGAAAGAAAAACAAACCCGAATAACCTAACATTTGCTTTATTAGAAAGCTATGCCGATTTCTACCAATTGTTTTTGAACGAAAACCCCATCGAGTATCAAAGAATTTATCCTGAGTTTGAGAAAAAAATTAAACTACTTGAATCTGGTCCCAAAAATTCTCCTTTTTATTTATACAGTATCGCTTTAGTCCATTTACATAAATCGGTCGCTGCCATTCGATTTGATAAAAACTGGGAAGCTGCTTTAGATTTTAGAAAAGCATACATTTTATTCAAAGACAATAAAAAAGCGTTCCCCCAATTTTCGCCTAATGATGTGTATTATGGTTTTTTATCTTCCGTGATTGGGACCATTCCAAAAGGATACCAATGGATGGCGAGCATTTTAGGAATGACGGGGAAAATTACAGAAGGCAATGCCTTAGTGCTTAAATACATAAAAAGCAATGACGAGTATAGTCATTACTGTCGCAATGAAGCTCTGTTTCTTTACCCCTACTTGTTAATGATTTTTGAGAGTAACGAAAAAAAAGCATTTAATTTTTTAGAAACAACTCCCTATGATTTAAAAAACAATCATTTACATGCCTATATGGCAACTAACTTGTATTTAAACCATCAGCTGTCCGATAAAGCCATTGATATTATAGAAGATATCGAATTAGGGGACGATTATTTAAAACTACCTTTTTGGCAATTAGAAAAAGGATATAGTTTATTGAACCAATTAAAATTAGACCTTGCTCAAAAAGCATTATCGGATTTTGTAAATAGTTTTAAGGGGCAATTTTATATCAAAGATGCTTATGAAAAATTAAGCTGGATTTCTTTATTGCAAGGTGATTCTAAAAAAGCGAATCAATATCGAAATGAAGTTTTGAATAAAGGAAATCAAATAACGGATGCAGATAAACTTGCTTATCAAAATGCGAAAAGTGCTTGGCCTCACCCCCTATTATTAAAAGCAAGGCTATTAAGCGATGGTGGATATCAAGCAAACGCATTGCAAATATTAACGGGCAAAACCACCAATGATTTTTCGAGTGATGCGGAAAAAACCGAATTTGCGTATCGACTTGGCCGCATCTATGATTTAATGGATCAGCCTGATATGGCTATTAAATTTTATAAATCTGCTATTGAAAAAGGGCATGATTTAACCGAATATTTTGCAGCCCGCGCCGCATTACAAATAGGCCTGTTGTATGAGAAAAAAGGGGAATACGCGAAGGCTATTTCCTCTTTTAATAGCTGTATAGAGATGAAAAATCATGCCTTTAAAAATTCATTGGACCAAAAAGCCAAAGCTGGCATACAGCGTTGTAGTAAATCTTAAAAAAAAGCACATTCGTCTATAACAAAATTTGTGCATCATTTTCGTCTAGTGTATATTGCATCAAGCGATGTTATCCCAATTAGAAATACAAAATTACATTCTGATAGACCAGCTCCAAATTGAGTTGTCTAAACAGCTTTCTGTCATCACAGGTGAGACAGGTGCTGGTAAAAGTATTATTATGGGGGCTTTAGGTTTAATATTAGGCGACCGTGCAGATAGTACTGTTTGCAGAGATGCTTCCAAAAAATGTGTGATAGAAGGTACTTTTACGATTACACAACCCGAATTATATAGTGCCTTTTTAAATGAACATGATATTGAACCCAGCAATGAATTCATTATTCGTCGCGAAATAAGTGCGCAAGGAAAATCAAGAGCTTTCATTAATGATACTCCCATCAATTTAAGTGACTTAAGACAATTAACAAGTCAGCTAGTGGACTTACATCAACAATTTGATACCCTCACTTTAGGGGATACCGAATTTCAACGAACTGTGATGGATGCACTTGCCAATACACAAAAAGAACTGATAGTATACCAATCTTCTTTTCAACTTTGGAAGCAACATGTAAAAAAATTACATGAACTTACTTTTCAAAGGGACGAATTTGAAAAAACAGAGAGTTATAAAAAACATTTATTAGAAGAACTAGTTGCTTTGCAACTCAAAGAAAATGAATTAGAGGATTTAGAGAAAGAACTTAAGTTTTTAGAAAACGCTGGGGTGATTAAAACTCAAATTGATCAATCTGTGATGGCATTGGAAGCCTCCGATCAACCCATGGTGCAACAATTAAAACAAATCATTCACAATTTAGAGTCCATCGTAAAGTGGCAGCCTAGTTTTGAAGCATTATTAAGTCGTTTAAAAACTGCTCAGATTGAATTAGCCGATATATCTAGTGAATTAAATACTTGGCAAGACAAAATAGATTTTGATGATCAAAAATTGGTGACTATTCAGGACCGACTTTCGCAAGGATATAGTTTGCAAAAAAAGCATAAGGTACCATCCACGAACGAACTACTTGAAATACAAAAACAATTAGAACAAGACTTAACCACTGTACTTACTATTCAAGAAGAAATTCAACAATTAACGACACAAGTTGCTCAAGAAGAAAAATTAGTTTTAAAGAATGCTCAACTGCTTACTCAAAAAAGAACAGAAGCCATTGCACCCTTCACCAAAAATGTAAATCAACTTTTACACCAAGTGGGTATGCCTAATGCAAAAGTGAAAGTGACATTGGACACCGTCGACTTTAATTTGTTTGGAAAAGATAAAATTGACTTCTTATTTGATGCCAACAATACCCAAAAATTTGAACCTATTAAAAAAGTAGCAAGTGGCGGGGAACTAAGTCGTTTAATGTTATGCATCAAATCATTGGTTGCAAAGTCGATTGATTTACCTACCATGATTTTTGACGAGATTGACACAGGAATTTCTGGAGAACCTGCTAAACAAGTAGGTTTGCTTTTGCAAAATTTAGGAGCTGCTAGACAAGTTTTATGTATTACCCATCAGCCTCAAATTGCAGCCAAAGGGCATACGCATCTATATGTTTATAAGGAACAAGTGGGAAGCGCAACAAACACTCATTTAAGAAGTCTGGACCCCTCCGAAAGAGTGGTTCACATTGCACGTATGATCGGAGGAGATCCTCCTTCCAAAAATGCCCTTGAAAACGCCAAAGAGCTTTTAACTTAATCCTAACTTGTTTATTACTTTTTATAGGATATTATAATTATTTTTACAGCAATTAAAATTAACCATACAAATGGCATACAATTTATTAAAAGGGAAAAGGGGAATTATTACGGGTGCGCTAGATAGCAACTCAATTGCATGGAAAGTAGCTGAAAAAGCTCATGAAGAAGGTGCCACATTTGTGTTAACCAACGCTCCCATTGCTATGCGTATGGGCGAGATTAATGTTTTAGCCGAAAAAACAAACTCAAAAATTGTACCTGCCGATGCTACTAGCGTGGAGGAAATAACCAATTTATTCAATCAATCACAAGAAATATTAGGCGGTAAAATTGATTTCGTTTTACACTCCATTGGCATGAGCGTGAACATTCGTAAAAAAATTGGATACCCTGAATTGAATTATGATTATTATGCAAAGGGTGTTGACGTTTCTGCCATGTCCTTACATAAAATGTTAAGCGTAGCCTACCAATTAGATGCGTTAAATGAACATGCAAGTGTAGTCGCGCTTACATATGCTGCAGCACAAAGAACCTATCCTTTTTATACTGATATGGCAGATATCAAAGCTTTATTAGAATCAATCGCTCGTAGTTTTGGTTATCATTATGGTATCAAGAAAAAAGTGCGTGTGAATACCGTTTCACAATCCCCTACCAAAACCACTGCAGGGACTGGCATCAAAGGATTTGGAGACTTTTTTGATTATGCAGATGCAATTGCTCCTTTAGGAAATGCAAGTGCCGAAGATTGCGCCAACTATTGTGTGACTTTATTTTCTGATCTCACTAAAATGGTGACGATGCAAAATTTATTCCATGATGGAGGCTATTCTACGACTGGCGTAAGCGATATGATGATGAAGAAAGCGGGAATCACGGAATAATAAATTTTTCTACATAAATCGTTCTACATAAATATTTAAAAAGACGCAATGAGTAATAAAGAAATCAATCCCAAACTAGTAGAGTTTATTGGATATTTTGGAAGTTTATTGAGTTGCATCACTTTTGTTCCTCAAGTGTATCAAACCTGGCAAACTAAAAGTGTGGGCGATTTAAATTTAATTATGATTTTAATAGTAACTACGAGTACTATTGTTTGGCTAACCTACGCCTATTTGATAAAGAGCAAACCCGTCTTGGTAGCTAATTCTATTGTATTTCTATTAAGTTTAATGTTACTTTATTTCAAGTTGACTTACTAAACTTATTGTTGACTTACTAAACTTATCTAAACATAAAAATAAAGTGGATGAATATGAAATCCATCCACTTTATTTTATTTCAAATTTATTTAATATTCATCTTCGTTGAACATGAAGTCTTCTTGGCTTGGATAATCTGGCCAAATATCTTCAATGCTTTCATACACTTCTCCTTCGTCTTCTAACTCTTGTAAATTTTCAACTACTTCTAAAGGGGCACCGCTCCTAATAGAGTAATCAATCAATTCATCCTTAGTAGCAGGCCAAGGTGCTTCTTCTAAATAACTGGCTAATTCTAAAGTCCAAAACATAGCTTTCTTTTTTGCAAAAGTAGCCGTATAAACGATACTACCAAATGTGTTTTTTCTACAGGATGTAAACAATTCATTAAATTTTGCCAAAATTGGCCCGCTAGTCGTAGGTTTGTGTCATGGAAAGGCAGTCACCCTTACTTATTGCTCAAGATATCTGGAAGAATTATGGCTCTATAGAGGTCCTAAAGGGGGTCTCCTTAGCTGTTAGTAAGGGCGAAATGGTTTCTATTGTGGGCGCTTCTGGTGCTGGGAAATCCACCTTACTTTACGTAGTGAGCACCCTGGAAAAAGCAGATAAAGGGAAAGTATTATTTGAAAATCAAGACCTTAATGCTTTAGACTCCTCTTCTCTAGCTCAATTTAGAAATACCCGCATGGGATTTGTATTTCAATTTCATCACTTATTACCCGAATTTACTGCTATTGAAAATGTTTGTATACCAGCTTGGATTGGCAAACGTCCCTCTAAAGAGGTGAACAAAAAGGCATTAGAACTTTTAGATTTCATGGGACTAGCAGATAAAAAAGATAAAAAACCACATAGTCTTTCTGGAGGGGAACAACAAAGAGTCGCAGTTGCAAGAGCCTTAATTAATAATCCATCTTTAGTTTTTGCGGATGAACCCACTGGTAATTTAGATAGTGCCAATGCCACTTCCTTACATGAATTATTTATTCGTTTGAGAAATGAATACCAACAAAGTTTTTTAATTGTGACGCACAATGAATCACTCGCTCAAATGAGTAATCGCATATTACAAATGAAGGACGGAATTATACTCTAGGATTCCATGGTTGATCTGCCACTCCTTTTAAATGACCAATATATCTAGCAAGTACAAATAAATAATCACTCAATCGATTTAAATATTTAATCACAGTAGGATCTACAAATAAATCTTCTTCTTGCAAATTCACACACCATCTTTCTGCACGTCGGCAAACACAACGAGCAATATGAGCGGTAGAAATGGCTTGATGTCCAACAGGTAAAATAAATGATTTCATAGGCTCTAATACTTCATTCATTTTGTCCATGTGCTGCTCTAAAAATGCAATATCTTCTTCCTTTAAATCGGGGATTTTTAAATTAGATTCTTTTTCTGGATCACAGGCTAAAGAAGAACCCACTGTAAACAATCTGTCCTGCACTTCACCCAATACTTTTTTGATAGTCGCCTCTTCTAACAAATCACTTAATAATCCAATGAATGAATTTAATTCATCCACCGTTCCATAGGATTCAATGCGAATATGACTTTTAGGAACCCTAGTTCCTCCTATTAATGAAGTTTTACCTTCGTCTCCTGCTTTAGTATATATTTTCATGCTGTACTTTATATAACAAAACTAATAAATTAAAGTTCAGAAATACATTAAAAAAGCCCTCCAATGGAAGGCTTTTTAATAAGTTGTTGAATAGCGCTTTGCTATTTATGATTTTTGTTCAATGTGTCGGTTTCAATATTGCCATCTCTTAAACGAACCACACGATGCGCATATTGAGCAATATCTTCTTCGTGGGTAACTAATATTACCGTATTGCCTGAAGAATGAATTTTACCAAATAATTCCATCACTTCTACCGATGTTTTAGAATCTAAATTACCAGTGGGTTCATCTGCTAATAAAATTGAAGGATTATTGACTAGTGCACGAGCAATAGCCACACGTTGAATTTGACCACCACTTAACTCATTTGATTTGTGATGACTTCTATCTGCTAAACCTACTTTATCTAAGGCCACCATGGCTCTATCTATTCTATCTTTTTTTGAAATACCCGCATACACTAAAGGCAATGCTACATTTTCTGCTGCTGATAAACGAGGCAATAAATTAAATTGTTGAAATACAAATCCAATTTCAATATTTCTAATACCCGCTAATTCATCGTCTGTCATCTTACTTACATCATGCCCATTTAAATTGTACATCCCTTTTGTAGGAGAATCTAAACAACCTAAAATATTCATCAATGTACTTTTTCCACTTCCTGAGGGCCCCATTAAAGCCACATATTCATTGGAGTTTATGTCAAGATTAATTCCTTTTAAAACAGGAATGGCTTGATTCGCCATGAAATAACTTTTTTGTAAATCCCTTAATTGAATAACTGATGACATGTTCTTTTATTTATGAATGACTTTGGGAACTTTAATAAAGGTTCCGTTTTGATCTGGCGCGTTACGTAATGCATCTTTTCTCGAAATAGATCCTCCCACAATGTCCGGACGTAATACATTATGCGAATTTCCCATATGCATTAAAGGCTCGATTCCTGTAGTATCTAATTCATTGAGCTTTTCAACAAACTCCACTAAATCCTGCATATCAGCCACTAATTGATCCATTTTCTCGGGCGCTACATGGAGCCTAGATAAATGTGCCAAATGTTCGACTAAAGGTTTATCTACTTGCATAATACAAATGTAAACCAAAGCTTTCAACCCCCAAGCCGCATTTGTTAAAAGGTCAAAAGACACAATCAGTGGCAAAAAAAATACCTAAAAAACTAAAGTTTTTTTGAAAATAGTTGCATAACTAACTAATTTTACCAAAAGCTTTTCATATGCAACGTTCTATCAAAAATGTAGTGGTTTTAGGAAGTGGCGTGATGGGGTCTCGAATTGCATGTCATTTTGCAGGAGTAGGTGTACAAGTATTGTTATTAGATAGAGTGACTCCTGGTGCAGAAGAAAGTACACAAGCCAAAGACAGAAATCATTTTGTAAATGATTCTCTACAAGCTGCCATTAAATCTAACCCCTCTCCTATATTTCTTTCCAAATTTTCATCTCTTATAAGTACTGGAAATTTTACAGATGATATTGCACAAATCGCAAAAGCAGATTGGATTATTGAAGTGGTAGTAGAAAGATTAGATATTAAAAAAATAATTTACGACGAAGTAGAAAAATATAGAAAGCCCGGCACTTTAGTAAGTTCTAATACTTCTGGTATTCCTATTCATTTAATGGCGGAAGGAAGAACTGAAGATTTTCAAAAACATTTTTGTGGAACTCACTTTTTCAACCCCCCTCGTTATTTAAGATTATTGGAAATTATTCCCACGGCTCACACAGATCAAAGTGTAATTGATTTCCATATGCATTATGGCGATGTATTTTTAGGTAAAACCACAGTGTTATGTAAAGATACTCCTGCCTTTATAGCCAATAGAGTAGGCGTTTTTAGCATGATGAGTGTGCTTCATATCATGGAAAAATTAAACTTATCCATTGATGAAATTGAAAGCATGACTGGTCCTATAATGGGTCGTCCAAAATCCGCTACTTTTAGAACCGCAGATGTAGTAGGTCTTGATACCCTTGTGAAAGTGGCCAAAGGTGTGGCTGATAATTGTCCGCTTGATGAAGCTAAACATATTTTCAACTTACCTACTTGGTTAGAAAAAATGGTGGAAAATAATTGGTTGGGTGATAAAACTGGTCAAGGATTTTTTAAAAAAACAAAGTCAGCAACAGGCAAAGAAATTCTAACACTTAACCTTTCCACTTTTGAATACCAAGCTAGGACAAAACCAAAATTTGCTTCTATTGGCGTTGCAAAAGCGATTGATCATTTACCTGAACGTATCAAAAGTTTATACGCTGCACAGGATAAAGCAGGTGATTTTGTACGTGCCTTTCATCATGCATTATTTTCTTATATCAGTCATCGCATTCCTGAAATAAGTGATGAACTTTACCGATTAGATGATGCCCTTAAAGCTGGCTTTGGCTGGGAGATTGGCGCTTTTGAAACCTGGTATCACTTGGGAACTGCTAAAGTGATAGAAGATATGACTGCAGCAAATGTAAAAGTGGCTGATTGGGTCATAAAAATGGTAGCTGATGGAAAAGATTTTTATAAAATTGTAGATGGTAAGCGTTTCTATTATGATGTTGCCAGCGGCGATTATACATTCATTCCGGGAGCTGAATCATTTATCATTTTATCGGATTTAAAAGAAAAAACCATTTGGAAAAATAGCGCCTGTCATTTAGTAGATATGGGTGATGGTATTGGCGGATTTAGTTGGAACACTAAAATGAACAGTATTGGTGGAGAAGTATTGGAAGGATTAAATAAATCCATTGCCTTAGCCGAACAAAAATGTAATGGATTAGTGATTGCCAACGAAAGTGCCTTATTTAGTGCTGGCGCGAATGTAGGTATGATATTTATGTTGGCAATTGAGCAAGATTATGAAGAGTTGGATATGGCTATTCGTACTTTCCAAAACTCTATGATGCGCGTGAGATATTCATCCATTCCTGTAGTCATTGCTCCACATGGGTTATGTTTAGGGGGTGGTTGTGAAATGAATTTACATGCTGATAGCATTTGTGCAGCAGCAGAAACTTATATTGGATTAGTAGAATTGGGTATTGGTGTCATTCCTGGAGGGGGAGGTACTAAAGAATTAGTATTAAGAGCTTCCGATGAAATGCATAAAGATGAACCTGAAACTATAACACTTAATAATAGATTCATGCAAATTGCAACTGCAAAAGTAGCCACTTCGGCACATGAAGCGATGGACATGGGTATCTTAAGAAAAGGACAAGATCATATTATTTTAAATCCTTCTCGAAGAATTGCAAAAGCCAAAGAACAAGCGATAGAACTTTTCAATGCCGGATACACACAATCCGCTCCCAGAAAGGATATTAAGGTTTTGGGGAAAGCAGGCTTAGGCGCTTTATATGCAGGTATTAATGGAATGTATAAAGCCGGTTATGCATCAGAACACGATGTTAAAGTAGCTAAAAAATTAGCCTTTGTCATGTGTGGTGGTGATTTAAGCGAACCTAGTTTTGTCAATGAACAATACTTGCTAGATTTAGAAAGAGAAGCTTTCTTAAGTTTATGCGGGGAGAAGAAAACATTAGAACGCATTCAGTCTGTGATGACTGTGGGACGTCCTATTAGAAATTAATAGAAAGTAAATTTTGTATGGCTTCTTTGATGTGAGCATACGAAAATTGAAACCCTTGTGATTGTATTTTTTCAGAAGATACTTTGGCACTTTTTAGTACTTCAATACTCATTTCGCCTAGCATGATTTTTAGCATGATGCTTGGAACTAGTATTGGAATATAAAATGAATGTAATTGTCCTGCAACCACTTTTACCAATTCCTTATTTGAAACTGGATGCGGAGACACCGCATTGTACACCCCTCTCATAGATTCATTTTCAATTCCATATTGGATCATCCTGCATAAATCAGTTTGATGTATCCAACTTATCATTTGTTTTCCTGTACCTAATATTGTTGCCCATCCAAATTTTGCAGGTTTGATAAATTCTAACAATGCACCTCCTTTAGGATTTAATACAATGCCAATTCTTAAAGTAATCAGTCGGATGCCTAATGGCACTAAAGGCTGGACACTTTGCTCCCATCTATTACATGTATTTCCTAAAAAAGAAGGGTCTACTGGATCCGTTTCCTGAAAGCCATGCTGTATACTTTGTGGACTATCAGGACCATACCAACCAATAGCAGAAGCACTTATGACCGTTTTTACTTTATGGGTATGCGACGATAAAAGCTTGACTAAAAAGTTTCCTGCATCTACCCTACTATCCAAAATTTCTTTTTTTCTTTTTACAGACCATCTTTTTTCAGCAACACCTGCTCCTGCTAAATGAACAATGATATCTGCTTTTTGCAAAGCAGGAATATCCATTATTTCTTTTGTCACATCCCATTGAGCATACGTCACCCCTGCTAAAATTTTATTGGAATTGCTTCTAGATACTATAATGACTTTATATCCTTGCGCCAATAAATGTGTTGTCAATGATTGACCTACCATTCCTGTTCCACCTGTTATTAATACCGTTTGCATATTGCAAAAGTACAATTTGAATGCTATATTGGGCGACTCTATTTTTTAATGAACGATGACTTATTTTTTTATAAAAAAACCCCGCTTTTTGAGGAGCGGGGTTACAACTAAAATCAACTGTACCATAAAAAACGAGATCAATCAGGTTTCTTACCATCTAAAAACGTATTGATGGTTGAAATTTGAGTTTGATTGTTTTCATCTTTTTCAACAGTGTACTTACTATAATAGTTTTCTACTGAAGCTAAAGTGTTTCCAAACAAATCCATATTTCGGCGAACATACGCTGGCACTGATTCAAACTCATTGTTTGGATCAGAACCATTGTTAATATTAAATGATAAATTTCTTAATTTTTGAATACGCTCTGCCACTTTTTTTCTTTGCTCTTCTGCATTATCCACTGGCATATCATAATTATTTTGACGAGCAGTATTCACTTCCATAGTAGAAGGAGCTTCTTCACGCATCACCAATTGCATAGTAGGCTCTTCTTGGTATCTGAATGAAGTTTCGAACTCCACCACTGGAGTTTTAGGAGCTTCCATAATCACTTCAGGGGCAGGAGCCACTTCCACGATTTCTTCCAATTTTTCTTCTTGTATGATTTCCTCCAATTTCTCCATTACCACTAATGGTTCTTCCTCCTGTAAAGAAAATTCAAATACTACCGGAGCTTCTTCCATCATTGGCTCTTCCACCATTTCTTCCAATATTTCTTCCTCTACTTCAGGAACCTCTGCCACTTCTTCTAACATCTCTTCTTGGGTTTCTTCGATCTCTTCTGTGGCTTCTGCATAAATGTTGGTCGGCTTACTTAATATAAATTCAGTAGCATATTCAACAGGAGCTGGTGCTTCCATATCCAAAGCAAATAATTCTTCCTCTTCCAACATTTCTTCTTCTAATTCTTCATTCAGGATTTCATCTAACATGACATCTTCTTCATGCGCTTCTTCAAGCACTTCTTCCAAATGAATTTCTTCCTCTACTTCTTCCATTAAAGTAGGCATATAATTTTCAAGCTCAATGCTTTCCATAGCAGCAATAGACACTTCTGCAATTTCTTCAGGAGCTTCTGTTTCCATCAATACTTCTTCCTCTTCTTCTATTTGGTCAAATGTTTCTTCAGATTCAAATAACACAATTGTATTTTCAGAAGAAACAGTTGTGTTTAATTCAAAATGATTGTCATCTTCTTCTTTGATATCATTTAAAGGCTCCTCCATGATTTGGTCTTCAGTTACAGCTGCTGCAGGTGCCGCTTCGGGCGCTTTTGCTGCTTCCTCTGTTACTAAAGTCATGACAATCTTTTCCTCAATAGGAGCCTCCGCTTTTTTTGGTTCATCCTTTTTAAATGGATCCTTTCCTTCAAATCCAGTTGCGATTAATGTAATACCAATTTTTTGTCCTAAGGTTGGATCATAGCCCATACCCATAATCACATCCGAATTTTCTCCAGTGCGCTCACGTAAATAGGCATTGATAGTTTCTAATTCATCCATAGTACATTCATGATCCCCTTCTGCACTATTTATATTCAATAAAATCCATTTTGCACCTTTAATGTCATTGTCATTTAATAAGGGAGAATTTAAAGCTTCTTCAATAGCTCTTTGCGCTCTATTTTCACCTTCTACTTCTGACTTTCCTAAAATAGCCACTCCTCCATTTTTCATCACCGTACAAACATCCGCGAAATCTACAATAATATGACCGCGGCTATTGATAACATCTGTAATACATTTTGCAGCAGTTGCTAAAACATTATCTGCTTTTGTAAACGCTTCTTTCATTTTTAAATTACCATATTGAACGCGTAATTTATCATTAGAAATAACCAACAAAGTATCTACTAATGGTTTTAATTGATTGATGCCTTCTTCAGCTTGCTTTTGACGACGAGGACCTTCAAATCCAAATGGTGTTGTTACAATACCCACAGTTAAGATGCCTAAATCCTTGCAAATTTTTGCAATGATGGGTGCACCCCCAGTTCCAGTTCCACCCCCCATACCCACCGTAATAAATGCCATGCGAGTATTAACTTCTAAAATTTTTCTAATTTCTTCTAATGATTCTTCTGTGGCTAATTTTCCAACAGAAGGATCTGCACCTGCGCCTAACCCTTGTGTTAAATGGGGTCCCAATTGAATTTTATTTGGGACATCACTTTGTTCAATAGCTTTTGAATCGGTATTGCAAATAATGAAATCTACTCCTTCAATATCTTGCTTAAACATAAAGTTAACAGCGTTGCTTCCGCCGCCGCCTACACCGAGCACTTTAATGATAGATGATTTTTGTTTGGGTAAGTCAAATTGAATCATTCTTTTGTTTTTAGAGGGGTTAGTGAGATGGTTAGTTAGTTGTTTGTTAGTGCGCCTAAATTACTTGATTTCAACGTTTTACATAAATATATATATCCACAATGTGGGTAATTATTAGTGTAAAGGTTTATCTTCTTCCTCGCTGAAAATTTCAATTAAATTGTTTTTAAAGCGATCCCAGAACTTAGACTTTCTTTTTTCAATTTGCTCCGGTGTCAAAGTGGTTGCTACTACTGGTTTTTCTGCCTTTTGACTTGTTAAACCATTCGCTGCAGTGGGTTGATTTACGGTCAAAGACTTAGGCACTTCTACTCTCTTGTAAGTCTCCGTAAACACTTTATAATTTTGCTCGTAATCGTTATAGCCTTTTAAAATCAAACCAATACAAGTGGAATACATTGGTTTTTTAAGTTCATCAATATGATTAGGTGCTAAATGCTCATTGGGCAAGCCGATACGAGCGTTCAAACCGGTAATATATTCAGTTAATTGAATCAAATGTTTTAATTGAGAACCACCCCCTGTTAAAATCACTCCTCCATTTAACATGCGGCTATCTAAACCCACTTGTTTTAAATGATAGGTCACAAAATCAAGAATTTCGCTCATTCTTGCTTGAATAATTCCAGCTAAACTTTTAACGCTAATTTCCTTTGCTGGCATTCCTTTTAAACCAGGGATAGTCACGTAAGCATTGGCTTTTGCTTCATCTGCTAAAGCACTTCCAAACTGAACTTTCATGGCTTCTGCTTGACTTTTCAATACCCCCAATCCCATTCTGATGTCATTGGTAATATTTTCTCCGCCAAAAGGAATCACTGCAGTATGCTTTAAAATGCCATCATAAAAAACAGCCAAGTCACTGGTACCTCCACCAATATCTAAGATGGCAACTCCTGCCTCTAAATCAATATCACTCATCACCGCACTTGCTGAAGCCAATGGTTGTAAAACCAAGTCCTTCGTGGTTAAGCCACTGCGTTCTACCGAACGATTAATATTACGAATCGCATTGCGATCACCCGTTAAAATCAAAAAATTGGCCCCCACTTTAACACCATTCACCCCAATTGGATCTTTAATATTTTGGTTATTATCTACATGAAACTCCTGAGGAATCACATCAATAATTTGATCTCCTGCAGGAATAAATGTTTTGCGCTGATTATTGATTAATTGATCAATTTCCCATGCTTGAATTTCATTTTCAGCATCTTGGCGTACTTGATCTCCACGAGTTTGTAAACTTTTGATATGGTGCCCCGCAATTCCCACATACACTTCATTAATTTCTAAATCGGGATTGCTTAATTGACAATTTTGTAAAGCTTGTTGAATAGCTTTGATAGTTTGATCAATGTTCAATACTTGACCATGTTGTACCCCATTGCTATTTGCTCGGCCAAAACCTAAAATTTCTAACTTGCCGAATTCGTTTTTTCTACCTGCGATAGCTGCGATTTTGGTGGTACCAATATCTAGACCCACAATGATGGGTGAATCGTTTTGACTCATTTTTTATGTTTTTTAGTTGTTAGTTGTTGTTGTTTGAAGTCGTCTTTTGGGGCATGACAGCCTTTGCAGTCTTCCTCTTATTAAAGAACGATTTATTGTTTTGTTTATTGTTTTGTTTCGCTGGTATTTTTTTGGAAATTGCCAGTTTATTTGCCGGCATTTTTTTAGACCCCGGAGCAACCAATTTAGCAGGAGGTGGTGGAGCTAATTTTGAACTTACACTTTTTACTACTAAAGGCTTTTCCTTAAGTGTATCTTTTGAAGAGCGCTCTTTTGTATTGGGTGTTGAACTAGAAACAATCGTATTGGTCGTTGGACTAGCCTCTTTTGCAGTAGAATCTACCAAAGGTTTTAAGTTGGCAAAGGGTATGGTTCCTGGTGCATATTGAATGGCTTGCATTCCTTTTTTCAAAGCCACTATTTGTTGATCAAATCGACAATCAATGACTTGATATGCATTAATGCCACTATGCACCCATACTTTTTTATAAAAAGTATATAGCCTATTTAATTTATCTTCTAAATTTTCAACCGAACCAATTAAAACAGTATGATCCCCCAAAGTTGGAATGAATTGAAATTCACCATTCCCTTCAATTTGTACTTGTGCAATTTGAGCTGTAAAAAAGGAATCTGCCTGTATTGTTTTAGAAAAAAACAATATATCATTTAATAATAAACTATCGGGTTTTGACAATCGATCGTTATCAGAGGGGAAACCTGTGAAAACTGGCAAACGCAATACTGTCAATTGTTTCAAAGGAAGTTTTCGACCTTCCCCATCCATATAAAAAGAAGCTCCAGAAACCGTAAATATTCTAGCTATAGGTATTCTCTGTTCAATATCCACTTGTAGTAATTGTTGATTATTAATAAACAATTCTGCATTTTTAATCCACTGAATTTTTTCCAAATTATGTTCTACAGTAGTCATGTTGATAGTTTCTACAGGCACGCCCTCTTTCACTCCTTCTTCTTTTAAAATACCACTAATTTCATTTTCATCCATAAACAAAGCAGCTGTGGTTTCACCCACTAAGTCCACTTGCACATGACTTATCCTTTTTCCTGTCTTAGCTTTCCAAGCCATTACAAATAAAAAGATAAGTGCCGCTCCAGCTAGGCTCCAAAGAATATGGATCAATATGGTTTTCCAATTTTTCATGAAGCTGAATTAAGAATTGCTTGAACTTGAATAATACATGCATCAATATCACCTGCACCGGCCATGACTATTAATTTATCTTGTGTAGTGGCAGCCCAGTTCATTAATTCCTCTTTTGTCATTAATCTTTTATGTTGCAACTTCATCTTATCTAATAACATATCACTCGTTACTCCCGGAATAGGCAATTCCCTTGCAGGATAAATAGGCAATAAAATCACTTCGTCTGCTTGATCTAGTGTGGCTACAAATCCATCACACTGATCCTGAGTACGTGAGTATAAATGTGGCTGAAAAACTAAAACCATTTTTTCATTAGGGAAAATACTACGCACCCCACTTATTAATGCATTCAATTCTTCAGGATGATGCGCGTAATCATCTATCAATATTTTGGAAGCAGTTTTTACTTTATACTCAAACCTTCTTTTAACTCCCTTGAAAGATCTTACCGCATTTTTAATTTTGTCATCTTCTATGCCAAGTGTTAAAGCGATTGCAATGGCTGCAGTAGCATTTTCTACATTATGCAGTCCTCCCATATTTAAAGTAATATTTTTCAATATTCCTTTAGGATGAATAATATCAAAAATATAAGACCCTTCTACTACTTTTAAATTTTGTGTATGAAAAGAAGCTTCATTTTTATCATACCCATAAGTATGAATTGTTTTTTGTTGTGAAGATGTCTCTACCGTAGTGCCCCATTTTTGAATAAGGGTTCCACCTGTTTTTATTTTATCTGCATATTGTCCAAAGGCTTTCAATACTTCTTCGGGAGTACCATAAATATCTAAATGATCTGGATCTACAGCAGTGATCACTGCAATATTGGGTGATAATTTTAAAAAGCTACGATCATATTCATCCGCTTCTACCACGACTACATTTTTTTCATGACTCCAAAAATTGGTATCATAATTGGAAGCAATGCCACCTAAAAATGCATTACAACCAAACCCTGTATCCCTTAATATATGTGCTGTCATGGAAGTGGTGGTGGTTTTTCCATGGGTGCCTGCAATACCAATGGTAAAAGCATTTTCAGTGATCCAATTTAACACATCACTTCTTTTTACAACTTGATACCCGTTATCCTTAAAAAAATTCAACTCACCATGATCTGCAGGAATTGCAGGTGTATAAACGATAACAGTAGCTTCTTTATCTATTTGACTTAAATCATCTTCGAAATGAATTTGAATCCCTTCCTTTTGCAGATCATCTGTTAATGGAGTAGGTGTTTTATCGTATCCCGAAACAAAAACACCTTGTGTGTTAAAATAACGAGCAAGTGCACTCATACCAATGCCTCCAATTCCTATAAAATAAATTCTTTTAATATTAGTTAATGGATTCATATTAGTGGCTATGATTAATTTCTTGAATATTTTTTAAAATAGTTTCTGCGATCACTTCATCTGCATTTAATTTCACAAAAGAAGTAATTCGATGCTTCATTTGATTCACCTTAGCTTCATCTTTTATTAATGTTTGTAAACAAGGAAACAATGCACTATCTGCATCTTGATCTTTAACAATTTCTGCAGCACCAGCATGCACTAATTGCATGGCATTAAATGTTTGATGATCTTCTGCCGCATGTGGATAAGGAACAAAAATGGCGGCCTTTCCTGCAATACAAATTTCTGCCACGGCCATAGCACCCGATCTACTAATCACAATGTCCGCTGCGGCATAAGCTGCACTCATATTATCAATAAAATAAGAAACATATACATTTTTGTAACTCTCTGAAGCTTTTAGATATTGCGCAGCATTTGTTTTGCCAGTTTGCCAAATCAATTGAACTCCTAGCTCTAAGAAATGGGGTAAATGATGTTGAATCACTTTATTAATAGAAGCGGCTCCTAAACTTCCGCCCATAATTAAAATGGTTTTTTTACCAGGCAATAATCCAAATTGTAATAAAGCCGATTCATTCGTAAAATGATGATGGATAATATTTTTTCGGACAGGATTGCCTGTAAGTATTGTTTTATGAGCAGGAAAGAATTTTTCCATTCCTGAGGTACCTGTGAAAATTGATGTCGCGTCTGCACTCAGCCATTGATTGGCTTTACCAGCAAAGGCATTCGACTCATGAATAAATGTGGCTATTCCTTTACTTTGCGCATATTTTAAAACTGGGAAACTAGAATACCCCCCTACTCCAAACACCGCATTAGGTTGAAAAGATTTAAAAATTGATTTTACTTCAAAATAACTTTTTAATAATTTAAAAGGTAAGCTCCAATTTTTGAACCAATGAGATCTATTGAGACCTGCAATGGTTAAGCCTTTAATAGCATAACCCGCTTGCGGCACTTTTTCCATTTCCATTTTACCTTTAGCCCCTACAAATAAAATAACTGCTTCAGGCTGTATTGCTTGAATAGCATTCGCCACCGCTATTGCAGGGAAGATATGACCTCCCGTGCCACCACCAGCGATGATGATTCTAATTATTTTATGCGATGGTTGTTGTCCCATTTTCTATTTGACTATTTTCTTCATCAGGTAATTCGATTTCTGTTTCTTCCGGAGCCTTCCCTTCTAGCTGCTCCACATTCCTTGCCACACTTAATATCAATCCTATAGAACAACAAGTAAATATGTAAGAACTTCCACCCATACTCACCAAGGGTAAAGTAACTCCCGTTACAGGAACCAAGTTTACATTCACCGCCATGTTCGCAACTGCTTGAATGATTAATGTAAAACTCAATCCCAGCGCCATAAAAGCTCCAAAAGCATAAGGGCATCTTCTAAAAATTCGGATACATCTAAATAAAAAAACTAAATAGATAAATATAATAAAGGCAGCGCCTATTAATCCATACTCTTCAATAATCACAGCATAAATGAAATCATTGTATGCTTGTGGTAAAAAATTTCTTTGTCTACTATTTCCCGGACCTAATCCAAAAAATATACCGCCATTTGCAATTGCAATTTTAGCTTGTTGTACTTGATACGGCACTTCTTTTTCATTCGCATACATAAAATCCTGTACCCTACTTACCCAAGTTCCAAATCGTCCAAATCCTTTCATTTTTTCAGCGACTGCTGGTTTATCTACGGGTACCCCTTTTTGATGTGTAGCTATGGCCACACTTATAATAATAACTACTGGAATCAATGCCACCCCAATGGTTAATAAAATATGTTTAAAGCTTACTCTTCCAATAAACATTAACAATAAAGAGGTCGCACCCGTTAATAAAGCATTCGATAAATTTGCAGGCATAATTAATCCACAAATAATAAAGACAGGAATGATTACAGGTAAGAATCCTTTTTTAAAATCCTTTATCACTTCCTGTTTTTTACTTAACATGCGAGAGATATACATAAATAAAGCCAACTTGGCTAAATCACTCGTCTGAATTGTCAAATTAATAATTGGAAGACGGATCCATCTGCTTCCCTCATTTATTTTTGCACCAAAAAATAAAGTATAGATTAATAAAGGAATAGAAAGCATGAAAAGAATAGTTGCTATTCTTGAAAAGACTGTATAATTAACTCTATGCAATCCAAAAATGACTACCAAGCCAATTAAGGTAAATATCACTTGCTTAAATAAATACACACTGGTATTACCACGATACATTTTATACGCCAAAGAACCAGTAGCACTATATACGACCAATATAGATATTAACGACAATACAATGACTAACCCCCATATGTATTTATCGCCTCTGGTTCTTTGATCTAAATGTTCTTTCATGCCTCCTATAGAAGGCATTTGAGAAAACAATTTATCCGTGGTTTCGTTAAACATGATTATAATTCTTTTACAGACTCTTTAAATTGCGCTCCTCTGTCTTCGTAATTTTTAAATAAATCAAAACTTGCACAAGCAGGACTCAATAATACCACGTCCCCTTTTTCTGCCAATTTGAAAGAAGCCGTTACTGCTTTTTTAGCGCTATCCGCTTCCACAATCACAGGAACGATATCTTTAAAAAAATCAATAATTTTTTGATTGTCAGTTCCCATGCAAACAATCGCTTTCACTTTGTCTTTCACTAATTCAGCGATTAATGCATAGTCATTCCCTTTATCAATACCGCCTAATATTAAGACAGTTGATTTTTGCATACTTTCTAAAGCATACCAAGTACTATTTACATTCGTTGCTTTGCTATCGTTGACAAAGTCAACGCCACGAACCGTTGCAACAAATTCCATTCGGTGTTCTAAGCTGTGAAAATTACTCACCGCTTCACGAATTTTTTCCTTTCTAATTCCTAATGTAGTAGCTGCAATGCTAGCTGCCATAGAATTGTAAGCATTATGTTTACCTTTTAAAGCAAAATCATAAATGCTCATAGTAACACGTTCTTCTTGGATTTTCAACATCATTTGATCGTTTTTGATGTAGCCTCCTTTTTTTACTTCTTGTTTCATAGAAAATGGTAATGGGTTAGTATTAGTAGTTAGTAGTTCTAGATGTTTTACAATGACTTCATCATCTATACAATAAATGAAATAGTCTTGTGCAGTTTGATTTTCAATAATTCTAAATTTGCTTTTGATATAATTTTCAAACTGGTAATTATACCTATCTAAATGGTCTTCTGAAATATTTAATAAAATGGCGATATCTGGTTTGAAATAAATAATGTCATCTAATTGAAATGAACTTACCTCAATGACATATAAGGCTTTAGGATCTATAGCAACTTGACGCGCAAATGAATATCCTATATTCCCTACCATCGCCACATCCTGAGATGCCACTTGACAAATATGATATAACAATGCAGTAGTGGTGCTTTTGCCATTACTTCCAGTGATGGCTGCAATTTTACTATTGCCTTTGTATCTATAGCCAAATTCTATTTCACTTATTACAGGGATTCCTTTGGCGCGAATGGCTTTAACCAATTCATTTTTTTCAGGAATACCGGGACTCTTCATGACTTCATCTGCATTCAAAATTCTTTCTACATTATGTGAACCCGATTCAAATTCAATTGCATTCTCTTCTAACTCCTTTAGAAATACGGGCTTAATAGCGCTTGCATCGGACACAAATACTTCATAGCCTTTTTGTTTAGCTAATAAAGCAGTGCCTACTCCACTCTCTCCTGCCCCTAATATGACTAATTTGTGCGCCAATTTTTATCTAGTTTTTAAGGTTAATATAGAAGCCACTACTAATAAGATGGTCACAATCCAAAAACGTACAGCAATTTTACTTTCATGAAATCCCTTTTTTTGATAATGATGATGCAAGGGGCTCATTAAAAATATTCTTCGGCCTTCACCATATTTTTTTCGGCTATACTGGAAATAAGCAACTTGTATGATTACACTTAAATTTTCAACTAAAAACACACCGCAAAAAATAGGTATTAATAATTCTTTTCTTACAATAATGGCTAGAGATGCAATGATGCCTCCTAATGCTAAACTTCCAGTATCCCCCATGAATACTTGCGCTGGATAAGCATTGTACCATAAAAATCCAATACAAGCTCCTACAAAAGCCCCCACAAAAATGGATAACTCGCCCAAATTAGGAATGTACATTACATTTAGATAATCAGCGAACACATAGTTACCACTTACATAAATAAAAATACCCAATGCAGCACCTATGATGGCACTCACTCCTGCAGCTAAACCATCTAATCCATCTGTAATATTTGCTCCATTAGAAACTGCAGTGATAATAAATGTGACAATAAGAATATAAATAATCCAAGTATATTTTTCGGCACCTGGTCCCATCCAAGTGATTAACTTACTATAATTAAACTCATGATTTTTTACAAAAGGAATGGTCGTGATAGGCGTTTTTACTTTTACAAATCTTCTTTCCACTCCATTGATTTTGTGAATCACCACATCGGCACCAGGAGCCACTCTTTCCCCCTTTGCTAAACTTCCTGAAATACTTGCTGATACTATTTCACGCTCCACCGTTACTGCATTACTAAAATACAAAGTCACTCCAATAATGATTCCTAATCCTACTTGACCAATAATTTTGGATATCCCAGCTAATCCGTCACTATTTTGTTTTTTATACGACTCGCCTTTATTTTGCGCATCCTTACGAGCTTTGATTTTAAAGTAATCATCTAAAAATCCAATGACTCCTAGCCAAACTGTACATAATATCATTAAGCGTATATACACTTTATCCAAATTGGCGAATAATAAAGTGGGAATCAAAATACTCAAAAGAATGATGATGCCTCCCATTGTAGGAGTCCCCTTTTTTTGTTGTTCTCCTGCCAATCCCAATTCTCTTACTGTTTCGCCAATTTGTTTTCTTTGCAAAAACAAGATCATTTTTTTACCATACACTGTTGCAATAAACAAGGAAAGTAAAATAGCCATTGCTATTCGAAATGTTAAAAACTGAAACGCCCCTAATCCTGGGATATTAAAAGTTTTATCTAACCATGAAAATAATTGATACAGCATAGGAGGTTTATTTGGCTAAATCATTAAATAATTCTTGTAAAATTTTCTTGTCATCAAAATCATTTTTAATTCCTTTGATTTCTTGGTATTTTTCATGCCCTTTTCCTGCCACCAAAATAATATCACCTGGTTGCGCAAAACTCACCGCCGCTTTAATGGCTTCCTTACGGTCCACTATGTTGATGTATTTTCTTTTTGCAGAACTGCTTAAGCCTTGTTCCATGTCTTTAATAATATCATTAGGATCTTCGGATCTTGGATTGTCACTGGTAAAAAAAACTTTAGTACTTAAATCGCAAGCTACCTGCGCCATAATAGGACGTTTTGTTTTATCTCTATCACCGCCACAACCCACCACCGTAATTACTTGCTCGTTGCCTTTTCTAAGTTTAGCAATCGTAGTTAACACATTCTCTAAAGCGTCTGGTGTATGAGCATAATCCACAATGCCAATAATTTGATCTGCGCTTATGATATAATCAAAACGTCCCTCTGCCCCAGTCAATGCACTTAATACGGTCAACACCGCTTCGGAAGTTTCTCCTAATTGGATAGCAATACCATACACTGCCAAAAAATTGTAGGCATTAAAAGTTCCTATTAAACGACAATGTACTTCCATTTCATTCACTAATAAAACCAATCCATTTAATTGATTTTCTAAAATTTTTCCTTTGTAATGAGAGGGAGCATGTAAAGCATAGGTTAATTTTTTTGCTTTAGTATCCAATAACATTTGAGCTCCATTTTTATCATCCAAATTAGATAATGCAAATGCACTACTTGGTAAGGCGTCAAAAAATGCTTTTTTAGCATTTAAATAAGCTTCAAATGTTTTATGATAATCTAAATGATCATGGGTGATATTAGTAAAAGCAGCGCCCACAAATTGTAACCCTGTAATACGATGTTGATGAATCGCATGGCTACTTACTTCCATGAAAACATGCGTACATCCTGCTTGAACCATTTTTTGTAATAATGCATTTAATTGAATGGGATCGGGTGTTGTATGCGTTGCAGGAACAATCGTATCTCCAATGTGATTTTCCACTGTGCTTATTAATCCACATGTATACCCTAACCCTTTAAATAATTTAAATAATAAAGTAGCAACAGTTGTTTTCCCATTGGTACCGGTTACACCTACTAACTTTATTTGCGTAGAAGGGTTATCATAAAAATGATGCGCCATGACTGCTACCGATTCTTGTGCATTTGATACGACTATAAATACAACACCTTCTTGTAAAGAATGGGGCAACTTCTCACATACAATTGCGATAGCCCCTTTTTGAATAGCAGTTTCTATAAATTCATGCCCATCAGCTTGAATTCCTCTGATGGCAACAAAAACAGAACCTTCTTGAACTTTACGAGAATCAATTTGGATATCCTTAATAGATAGTTGTGTACTTCCAACTACTTCTCTTAATGAAACACCAAATAATATGTCTTGTAATAATTTCATTAATTTAATTCAATTTGAATTTGTTGTCCTTTTTGAATATAAGCGCCTTGTGCTATACTTTGTTTTATAACTTTTCCCTTTCCAACACATTTAACTATCAACCCTTTTTTCTCACACATCCATAAAGCATCTTGCAATTTTAAACCGCTGATATCTGGCATAGTACTATCTGATACTAATTGTTGACGCACCATTGCATTCTTGCCAGCGCCGCTTACTTTCACCCAGTCTGCATTATTTGCAGAGGAATCTTGATAAGAAATAGATAACTGCTTTGCAATTTTTTGTAAAGAAATTTTTGATACTGCATATTGATATGCTTGGCTATCCTTTATACTGAAGGAGGGAACTACATTTAATTTATTTTGAATATAGGTGGAGTAAAGTCTGTCAGCTATTTCTTTGAAAACAGGGCCTGCAACTGATGCACCAAAATGATTAGGTTGATGAGGATGATTAATGATGATAACCGCACAAGTATATTGTGGATTGTCAGCAGGGAAATAACCTATAAATGAAGATTGAAAAATACTTTCTGCATATCCCTTGTTTCCATCAGCAACTAATGCCGTTCCTGTTTTACCCCCTACTTTATACAAACTGTTTACAAACAGTTTTTTTGCAGTCCCATTGGTACATACTCCTTCTAAAGCAATATGTAAATCGCGAATCGTATTTGCCGAACAAACTTTTACAGGATAGGCTTTGGGAGAAAATGATCTTAAAATTTTCCCTTCTTCTTTAATAGCATTCACCAAATAGGGACGCATCATAGTACCATCATTCGCAATACTATTATATAATGTTAAAGTTTGAATAGGAGCAATCGCAATATTATAACCAAACGCCATCCAAGGTAAAGTGGTAGGACCAAATAATGCATCCCCAGGCTTAGTTACTTGTGGGCGTCCCTCCCCCATTAAATCAATCCCTGAAGTAGAATCTAATCTTAATCGAGATAAATGTTTATAATATTGATTTACATTATTAGAAAAACTATTCAATGCAATTTTTGCCATACCAACGTTCGAGCTTTCTTCAAAGGCTTCTAAAACAGTAGCTTCATGCTTACCATGCGCTTCTGCATCTTTGATATTTCTACCTGCATAGGTCCACAAACCCCCTTCTAAATTTACTTTAGAATCTAAAGTGACCTTGCCTTCATCTAATGCTGATAAAAGGGTCACTAATTTAAAGGTAGAACCTGGCTCCGTAGCTCTCGTAGCATAATTTAAATCTTCCGCATATTTTCCTTCTCCTACTTTTCCTAAATTAGCAATAGCTTTAATTTTACCCGTCTTCACTTCCATCACCATAGCCACACCAGATTTAGCATCTTGCTGAATCATCATTTTCATCAATGCATTTTCAGCTACTTCTTGAATAAATACATCAATAGTGCTCACAATATCCTTTCCTGTTTCAGGGGCAATTTCAAATTCACCTTCTTGAACGGGAACCGTTACTCCGCCTGCAATAGCTCGAACTAACTGTCTTCCATTACGACCACTCAATACCGTATCGTAAGATTTTTCTAAGCCTACTTTATTTTCATCTCTTGCTAAACCTATGGTACGATAGCCAATGTTTTCATAAGGATTCAATCTAAAGTTTTTTTCCTGCGCAATCATACCACTCTTATATCTTCCGAATCTAAAAAGAGGAAATTTTGCTAATAATAAATAATCAGGATAACTTATTTTTTTACGTAACTCATAATTTCCTTCGCTTGCTTCAAAAGCTTTGGTAAGATTATTTTTATACCACTCTGATGATTGATCTTTAAACAATCCAGATAAGCAAATACTCAAAGAATCAATATTTTCTCTGAACATTTTACCGTTTTTCTCATGCAATGGCTCTACTCTAAAATCGATGTAAATATCAAATTGTGGAATATTAGTACTCAACATTTGTCCATCCTCGCTATAAATAGTTCCTCTTGCAGCAGGTATATCTACAATTCTTTGATGTAAACTATCGCTTAATCCTCTCCAATATTTTCCTTGCACTTGTTGGATATAAAACGCTTTCCCTAAAATAGCAACACAAGCTAGTATCACTAGAATGTAGCTTAAATAGACTCTCCATAATATATCGCGTTTTACGTCCATTATTGAGCAGTATTTTTAGTGGAAGTAATTTTTCTTTCTAAAACCAATCGCATGGGCATTTCTTTGGCAACCATTAAACCATAAGGAGCTACTGCATTTTGTATTTCAATGGCTCTGGTACGACGCATTAAATCGGACTTGACAGTCTTGTATTCAAATTGCAACTCTTTTAATTCACGTTGCGTACTATTTATTTTTCGGATGGTTTTGTCGGTCAAATGCCCGTTAGCAATGTAGAGGATTGCTAAGAGTGCCAAGAACAAAAAGAAACTAATGTTCATGACTATCCATTGATAGTTAAGGATGCTTTTGATAGCGCCCTTTGGATTAGGATTTACGGGTACGGACATACTACTTATAATCTTTCCGCAGCGCGCAATTTTGCGCTTCTGCTTCGATTGTTTTCTTTCATTTCTTTTTCAGAAGCCACTACTGGTTTTTTAGTAATGTTCTTCCAAAATTTTTCTTTCTGGATAGAAAGAAAAGGATTGAACGGATCCTCTTGATCTTCAGGCACTTTAAATGCGTTTTTCACCATTCTATCTTCAATGGAATGGAAAGTAATAATCACCGCTCTCCCACCCGTTTTTACAACAGGCGTTAACTGTTGTAAAAAATCTTGTAGCGCTTCCATTTCCGCATTCACTTCAATTCGAATGGCTTGAAAAACTTGTGCCCAATATTTATTCGGATTTCCTTTGACTGCAGGTGCGATCAGAGATTTAAAATCTTGCACCGTTTGAATTTTTAAATGCTTGCGTTGATTGACAATATGTTTAGCGAGTGTTTTTGAATTAGTCACTTCACCATATTGTTCAAACATTTTATGCAAGGATGTTTCATCATAGGTCTCAATTACTTGCGCCGCCGTTTTAGACTGACGTTGATCCATTCGCATATCAAAAGGGCCTTCAAAACGAATCGAAAAACCTCTTGAACCTTCATCAAATTGATGGCTGCTTACTCCAAGGTCAGCTAATACACCATCTACCTTTTCGATTTTATGTAAACGAAGGAATCGTTGCAAATACCTGAAATTTTCAGGTATAAAAACCAAACGATCATCCGCAGGAAGATTATTTTTAGCATCTGCATCTTGATCAAAAGCAACCAATTTTCCTTTAGGTCCTAATTTTGATAAAATGCCTCTACTATGTCCTCCTCCACCAAAAGTGGCATCTACATATATACCCTCAGGTATAATATTTAAATGTTCAATGGTTTCGTGAAATAAGACAGGAATATGATATTCAGAAGAAGGAATGTTTGATGTAGGGTTTGTCATCATTAGTTTCCTTAATCTTGTTTTTTAATTCCGGCCATTACTTCCTGCGCTAGATTACTAAATTCATCTGCAGAGAAATCCTCAAAGAGCTGTTTGTACTTACTTGCATCCCATATTTCGAAACGATCTAAAGCTGCAGCTAATACAATCTCTTTTCCAGGTAAGGCAAACTCACGTAAAGTGGGTGGTAATAAAATACGGCCTGCCGCATCTAATTCCACTTCGGTGGCTCCTCCTAAAAATTGACGACGAAACTGTCTCACTTTGGGATCGAAATCATTCAATTGGCTAATCTTATCTAATATCACTTGCCAGCTATTCAACGGATAAAGTGTCAAGCACTTTTCAAATCCTCTACTTACAATAAAGCGATTCTCCCCTTCTACCAGCTGTTTTTTCAAACTGCCCGGTAAATGGAAGCGCCCTTTAGCGTCGATAGTTGATTGATATTCTCCGTGAAAGCCTTTCATTGTTAATAATTAGAGTGATTTTTACCACTTGTTCACACAAAATAACACTTTTTACCACTTTCTACGTCTAAATAGGCCTATCTAGTTTTCCACAAGTAATAAACCAGCCTGAAAGTCAATGCAGTAAAGAGAAAGAAGCATTTATAAGTACTTTTTATCCAAAATGAATGTGAAACCCTGTGGAAAACCCTATTTTTTAGGTGTATAACTGGTTAAAATGGTTCAGAATCAAGGCAAAATGTACCTTTGCCCCCATGGAACAGTCCTTTCTAATCCCCATTAATGATTTTGATTACGAATTACCTTCGGATCGTATCGCATTCAGTCCGCTTTCGAAGCGCGACGAAAGCAAACTATTGGTATGGAATCAAAACATAGTAGCAGAAAGCACATACGCTTCCATTGATCAATTTATACCACATCAGAGTTGTTTGTTTTTTAATAATAGTAAAGTCATTGCAGCAAGAATTTTATTTGAAAAAAAATCAAACTCTCTACAAAATAATTCGATAAGCTTCATTGAAATATTTTGTCTAGAACCTACACTTGCATTTAGTCCTGTCAACATCGCTATGCAAGCAAAAGGAAAAGTGCAATGGACTTGTTTAGTAGGAAGTGCTAAAAAATGGAAAGAAGAATTTTTAGAAAAAGAAATTTATTGGAATGATAGCATCTTACATTTCAAAGCAAAAAAAATAAAACAAGGCGACGGAAAATTTGAAATTGAATTTACTTGGGACAACAATCAAGTTACTTTCTCTGAGATCTTGCATAGTATTGGACAAATTCCTTTACCCCCTTATATTGAAAGAGAGGCGAATGAAACGGATAAAGAAAGATATCAAACCACTTATGCCACTCAAGAAGGATCTGTAGCAGCTCCTACAGCTGGTTTACATTTTAGCGAACCCTTATTACAAAAAATAAAAGACAAAGGGATAGATGAAAAATTTATCACTTTGCATGTTGGCGCTGGCACTTTCATGCCTGTGAAAACCGAAAATATCAAAGAGCATGTGATGCATGCTGAATTTGTAGACGTCACTAAAGAAACTATTGCTTATTTAGCAGAAACAAATAATAATATTATTGCTGTAGGGACAACGACGCTTAGAACCATTGAATCTTTGTACTGGTTAGGATTGAAAATGATGCAGTCTCCCGTGCATCCGAATGCCATTGAACTTTTACAATGGGATGCTTATCAGTTAAAGAATGAAAACCTGAGTAAAAAAGAAGTGCTCCATTTTTTATTACAATGGATGGAAAATAACCAATTAGAACAACTCATTTTTAAAACACAATTAATGATTGTTCCAGGATATCACTTTCAACTCATTCAAGGATTGATTACCAACTTCCATCAACCTAAATCTACCTTACTATTAATTATTGCAGCTATCACTGGGGATGAATGGAAAAATATTTACCAACATGCTATTGAAAATAAGTATCGCTTTTTAAGCTATGGTGATGGCTGCTTTTTTAAATTTCCTACTCTAAAGGAAGACTCACTTCGATGGTAGTGCCATGATCTAACTCACTTTGAACTTTGATATTACCTTTATGCATTTGGACCACCCACTTCACATAACTCATTCCCAATCCAAAGCCTTTTACGTTATGTATATTGCCCGAATGAGCACGATAAAATTTCTCGAAGATATGTTTACTAGTATCACTACTCATGCCTATTCCATTATCTTCAATGGCAATGACAATTTTATGATTCACATTGCTGGTCGTAATTAAAATATCAATGGTCTCTTTTGAATATTTAATGGCGTTGTCAATTAAGTTAGACAATACATGTATAATATGTTCCTCATCTACATTAGCTTCAAAAATGGAGGCTCTTAAATCATAATTGACGACAGAAGGCTTTCCCTCTAACTGAAGTTTAAAGCTGTCCAATACACTATGAATTAAATCATGAATGTCTACCTTTTGTTTATTTAATTCTAATTCTTTTTTATCTAACTGACCAGCTTCTAAAATAGTTTCCACATGTTTGTTCATACGCACATTTTCCTCTTTAATGATGGCGCTAAAATAGTCAACCGACTTTGGGTCTGCTTGCACTTTTGAAGTCTTTAAAGCATCCACTGCCAATGAAATAGTAGCCAATGGCGTTTTAAGTTCATGCGTCATATTGTTGATGAAATCGTTTTTAATTTCATTCACTTTTCTTTGATTCAATAAGGAACGAGTAGTAATAAAGAATGCCGCTAATACGACTAATATAAATAAAGCTGCCCCTAATATGATCCATTGTAATGAATGCACTAAATAAAGACGAACATTAGGCACCACTATGATTAAAGTTTCAAAAGGACCTACCGGCTCAATGATATCCTGTGGCATGATGGGAAGCCTCACTTGCAATGTATTTAAATCATCCGTAAAGGAATCATCAAATTTTTTAGTCTTAAGCTCAATCACCCCTTTTTTATCTGCAATTGCAAACTCATATTTCAAATCCCCAATTTCAAATCTTTTAAAGGCAGATTGAATTTTAGTTTCTACTTCCTTAATATCATACATATCTGCCACAATAGGTTCGTCGAATTTGTGCATATGATATTCATTTTCCAAACTCAATGTGCCGCGTTTAGGAAAACGAAATGATAATCCGCTATTCATTTTTTTTCCAATATCAGAGACTACAATTACCCCTGTTTGATTTACCTTTTCGGACAACTGATTCTTAGACAATAAAAACAAACCTTGCAGCCAAGTAATTTGAATGAACAATACCCCTATGATAGATAAGGTAATTAAGGTGAATATGGCTGGAACTGTTTTTTTCACTACGTGAATATATAAAAAAAATCCCTCAGCTTGAAACCGAGGGATTTAGTATTTTGATAAGATTTTGTTATTAATCTAAGCGACACCTTCTACTAAGACAGTTGTTTTATTATTCACCACTTCCACAAAGCCGCTTTTAATAATATATGATTCAGACTTTGAAGCTGTCATTAACACTTTCACTTGCCCTTTACCTAAAGCACTTACTAATGGAGCGTGTTTATCTAAAATTTCAAATAAACCATCTGTACCTGGCAATTGCACGCCAAATACATCTCCACTAAATAACTTTTTTTCAGGTGTCAAAATTTCCAATAACATGAGGCGATATTAAATAATCAATGATTGATGATGTCTGTAATTATAAGCTATAATTAAGCCATCAATTTTTTACCTTTCTCTATAGCATCTTCTAATGTACCTACTAAGTTAAAAGCTGCTTCTGGATAAGCATCTACTTCCCCATCCATAATGGCATTGAAGCCACGGATAGTATCTTCAATGGATACAAATACCCCTTTTAATCCTGTGAATTGTTCTGCTACATGGAATGGTTGTGATAAGAAACGTTGAACACGACGAGCACGAGTAACTGTTAATTTATCTTCATCACTTAATTCATCCATACCTAAGATGGCAATAATATCTTGAAGCTCTTTGTAGCGTTGTAATATCATTTTCACTTTTTGCGCTGTATCATAATGCGCATCACCCACAATTGCAGGTGTTAAAATTCTCGAAGTTGAATCCAATGGATCCACCGCAGGATAAATTCCTAAATCCGCAATCTTACGACTTAATACTGTAGTAGCATCTAAGTGCGCAAAAGTAGTAGCTGGAGCCGGATCGGTTAAATCATCCGCAGGTACATACACCGCTTGTACGGAAGTAATAGAACCATTTTTGGTAGAAGTAATACGCTCTTGCATTAATCCCATTTCAGTAGCCAAAGTAGGTTGATATCCTACCGCTGATGGCATACGACCTAATAAAGCCGATACCTCAGAACCAGCTTGTGTAAAACGGAAGATGTTATCTACGAAAAATAAAATGTCTTTTCCTTTTCCAGTTCCATCTCCATCACGGAAATATTCTGCAATTGTTAATCCACTTAAAGCGACACGAGCACGAGCTCCTGGAGGTTCATTCATTTGACCAAAAACGAATGTGGCTTTTGATTCTTTTAATTCCTCTAAGTTTACTTTACTTAAATCCCATCCACCTTCTTCCATGCTATGTTTGAAATCATCACCATATTTCATGATACCTGCTTCAATCATCTCGCGTAATAAATCGTTTCCTTCACGAGTTCTTTCACCCACACCCGCAAATACGGATAATCCACCATGCCCTTTGGCAATATTATTAATCAACTCTTGAATCAATACTGTTTTACCTACACCCGCACCACCAAACAAACCAATCTTTCCCCCTTTTGCATAAGGCTCAATCAAATCAATTACTTTAATACCTGTGAACAACACTTCTGTTGCAGTACTTAAGTTTTCAAACTTAGGAGGATTCGCGTGAATAGGACGGCCATTAGATTTATCTAATTGAGGTAAACCGTCAATAGCATCACCTGTTACATTGAACAAACGACCATTAATACCTTCACCTACTGGCATTGAAATTGCCTTTCCAGTATCAGATACTTCCATTCCTCTTACTAGACCTTCGGTACCATCCATTGCGATTGCACGAACACTATCTTCTCCAAGATGTTGTTGTACTTCGAGGATTAATTTTTCACCACCTGGTTTTAAAATTTCAAGGGCGTTGTAAATTTCTGGAAGTGCATCTTGATTAGGAAATTGCACGTCTACTACTGCTCCAATAATTTGTTTGATTTTACCTGTTGTTGCCATATTATTCTGTTTCGGCTGCAAAGGTAGGGTTTAGCTAGTTTATTGCAAAAATTTTTAGGTAGATAATAGCAGCTAAAATTCCCCCAATAATGGGACCTAAGACGGGCACTAAGGAATATCCCCAATCACTAGGCCCTTTTCCCTTGATAGGAAGGATAAAATGCATGATTCTTGGACCCAAATCCCTTGCTGGATTGATGGCCCAGCCCGTAGGTCCGCCCAATCCAAAGCCAATTCCACCCACTAAAAGTGCCACGGGTAGTGCTGAAAGTGCTCCCAAATTGGTTTCGGCAGGCTGAATTAAGAAAATTCCTATTATGAAAATCAGGGTAGCTAGGGTCTCGGTAATAAAATTTTGAGGAAGATTACGGATAGAGGGGCCTGTTGAAAAAACAGCTAACTGACTAGCCGGTTCATTACATTCGTTGAAGTGATCTTTATAGATCATCCAAACAATAAATGCACCTGTCATAGCGCCTAATATTTGAGCTATGATATAAGAAGGTACTAATGACCAAGAAAATTTTCCAGCGGTTGCCAAAGCCACTGTGACGGCAGGGTTTAAGTGCGCTCCGCTAATACTTGCAGTCGCATATACCCCTACAAAAACTGCGATCATCCATCCCATTACAATCGTAATTAACCCACCATTATTCCCTTTCGTTTTGGGTAACACTACATTGGCAACAATGCCATCTCCAATAGTGACCACTAAAGCGGTCCCTAAAAATTCTGCAATAAATGGTGTCATGTTTGATCAATTTTTAGCTAAACAATAAATTAAATTAAAGAAAATTTATGGAAAGCGAATATGAATTTTATAAAACAAATTCACTTACCAATTATTAGTGGCTTTAATGGCGCGCGCCCAACCTTGTATCCATGCATCTCTATCCCCCGCTTGCGGAGAGAAGGTTTTATCTATTTTCCATTTTTGCTGCAACTCATCTATGTTCTTCCAAAAACCAACTGCTAACCCCGCTAAATAAGCAGCTCCTAATGCAGTCGTTTCTACTAAAGTGGGGCGAATCACTAAAGTATCAAGTAAGTCAGATTGAAATTGCATTAATAAATTATTATTCGTGGCGCCTCCGTCTACTCTTAATTCGGCAATTGGAATGTGCGCATCTGCTTCCATTGCTTTTAAGACATCATAGGTTTGAAAAGCAATGCTCTCTAATGCAGCACGTGCAATATGCGCTGAACTAGTACCACGTGTAATCCCTACAATCGTACCTCTTGCATGTTGATTCCAATAAGGAGCTCCTAATCCCGCGAAAGCCGGCACTAAATACACTCCGTCTGTATTTTCAACTTGACTTGCTAAAGCTTCTACCTCGGATGAATTTCTGATTAAATGAAGTCCATCTCTCAACCATTGAACTACTGCACCTCCTATAAATACACTTCCTTCCAAGGCATAATAAGTTTTGCCATTTATTTGTAGCGCAATAGTAGTTAATAAATGATGTTGTGAAGTCACTGCTTTTTCACCTGTATGCATTAACATAAAACAGCCTGTTCCATAGGTATTTTTAACCATCCCTGGAGAAATACACATTTGACCAAACAACGCAGCTTGTTGATCCCCTGCAATACCTGCAATAGGGATTTCTTGATGTGCAAATAATTGTGTGGTATGTCCGTACACTTCACTACTACTTTTTACCTCAGGCATTATATTAGCAGGAATGTCAAATAAATTTAATAATTCGGTATCCCATTGTAGTGTATGAATATTATAAAGCATGGTGCGTGAAGCGTTCGTTGCATCCGTAACATGCACTTTGCCATTGGTTAATTTCCAAACCAACCAAGTATCAATGGTTCCGAAACATATATCTCCTTTTTTAGCTAAATCTCTGGCACCTTCAACATGATCTAAAATCCATTTTATTTTGGATCCTGAAAAATAGGCATCAATTACTAAACCTGTTTTTTGTTGGATCATCGCTTGATGTCCATTTGCTTTTAACTGATCACAAAAATCAGCTGTTCTTCTATCTTGCCAAACAATGGCATTGTAAATAGGAGCCCCCGTTTTATTATTCCAAACCACGGTAGTTTCTCTTTGATTGGTAATACCAATAGCTGCAATATCATTTAAGGAAAGTCCTTGTTTACTAATAGCTTCGGTAGCAACACCCATTTGGGTACTCCAAATTTCCAAAGGGTCATGTTCCACCCATCCTGGTTTTGGAAAATGTTGTGTAAACTCTTTTTGTGCAATGGTATGAATTTGACCTTCATGATCAAATAAAATAGCACGACTACTCGTCGTACCCTGGTCAAAGGATAAGATGTATTTTGACATAACAAGCATTTTTTATATTTCCTAAGATAAAACTATTGTTAGATGATTAAAAACTATCGTTTTGTTTTTAACCAATTCTCAGGGTCCAATGGGGCCCCTTTTTCATTATAAATCATAAAAGACAAAGCACCTTCGCCATCTAAATTCACACCAGATTTTCCTAGCACGGTACCCGCTCTTACTTCTTGCCCCACGTTCACTGTAGCATTATTTAGATAAGTAAACATGGTGAAATATTTACCATGTTGAACGATGATAGTTAGATCTCCATTCACATCACCTACATAAGACACTTTACCATTGGCAACACTTTTAATAGAAGAACCTTTAGGTAAAGCAATTTCAATACCATCACTTTTTCGGTTGAGTTTAGTACCAGGGATATTCTCCACTCCAAAATGTACATACACATACCCTTTATCTGCAGGCCAAGGAATAGCCCCTTTATTACTTTCAAAGGAAATAGAAGTTTCACGTCCTTCTTCGGTGGTTTCTAAGGCAGAATAAGGTCGATTATCGGTAGTACTTTTTAAACCACCCTCAGGTGCGTTGATTTTATTTTCGGATTTAACAACTGCTTTATTTTCATTGATAGGCTTAGGTTTAGGGGCTGCTTCATTGCTCGCTTTCAACTTTGCCAATCTATCTTTTTCCTTTTTTTCGGCTTCTAAAGTTTCTCTTCTAATGATTGCCAAGATAGCACCCTGCATTTTTTTTCTTTGAGATTCTTTTTGCTTTACCTGTGCTGTAATCTCTTGCTCTTTGCCCTTTAATTGAGTCACAATTTTATCCTGCTCCTTTTGATCTACCACTAATACCTTCAATTGATCACTTTGCACATTCAATGTTTTCAATCGATCATTTTTGTTCGTACTTAAAGTATTTATTTTAACACCCAAATCCTTTTGAGACATATCTATTGCCTGCGCTTGGGCGGATCTATTTTGGCGATAACTTTTTAAATAGGTAATTCGTTTTACTGCATCATTAAAACTATTTGCAGAAAATAAAAAATTCAAATACTCGTAACTACTTCTGCTTTTATAAGCAAAAATAATACTCTTAGCATAACGATTTTTTAAAGTATCTAAATCCTTATTTAATTTTTGAATGTCTTGTTGATTATCGGCAATGGCTTTATCTAAAATATTTACTTGTTTTCTAATTCCATTCACTAAGGCTTGTCTTTTAGCAATCTTACTTTTAATAATGGCTAATTGTGCTAATGAACTATTTTTATTTTTTTGAATTTGATTTTTTAAATTATTCAACTCGTCTAACTCCTTGCGCAAGGTTTGTTCCTCTTTTTGCAAATCTTCCCTAGAGGCATTGGTTTGAGCCTGCGCAAATACAACCGAAGTAAGCATTATAATAAACAAAGTGGCCTTAATGATTCTATTTGTATGAAACATGTGTATTATTTGCGTTTGCCGGGTTTAGGAATAGAGAAAGCGTATTTGATAGGATCATTAAAAGAATATTCTTTTATTTCCATATGAATATCCAATTTGCTATTCGCAGAAATAGAAATGTCTCTCATTAAAGGAAATTGATATTGATTGACAGCGGCATGACCACTATATGCGATAATGCAAGTGCGATGCTGAAAAACATCCATGTCATCTAATTTCAAATTGAGGACTTTCGTATTGTCCTCATTCAAAATTATTAAATTCTTAAATAAACTCCCTATCAAACTCACTTGTAATTTATTATTGGTCAACTTATAGGAAGCCAATGTATTATTATCCATAAAAATGGGATTGCCAATCAATAAATCTTGGATAGTTTTAAAAGTAAAAGGGATTTTGATGACTTCTTGTAAATAGCTTAAAGGTTTTCTCTCTACCTTTTTACTCAAAGGATAGATTAATACTACACTATCTTTTTTAATCATTGCTTTGATGCCTATAACTCCCATAGCGCCTCGAATCGTGATAAAAATAGCACTGTCTTTGAGCATACTTAAATTAGCAATGTAAGAGTCTGCATTTTTAGGAGACTCGTAATCTACCTTTATGCGCGCATTCATTGTTTTGAAGTCTAACTTGGAAGAATTAATTTTTTGTAAAATATCTTTTACAATGGCGACAGAATCTACCTTTTTTATTTCGGACACCAACTGAACCTGAATAGTATCTTTTTTAGAAAGCGCCTCCTGAATCACTTGCACTTTTTTCATAGTAGTACATGAAAATGCGATTAGGATTAAAAAGAAAAAAAGATATGATTGTAGTTTCATTAATTATTATTTTTTTCCAGTATGCCCAAAACCACCGGCACCTCTTTGGGTTTCATCTAATTGTTCCACTTGCTGCCAAGTCACTTTATCCACTGATTGAAAAACGATTTGGGCAATACGATCTCCATTATGAATAGTTTGTGCTTCATTAGAAAGATTAATTAAAATCACTTTCAACTCCCCTCTATAATCGGCATCTATAGTACCAGGTGAATTTAAACAAGTGATGCCTTGCTTAATTGCTAACCCACTGCGAGGACGCACTTGAGCTTCCCAATTTTCGGGGAGTGCTATGAACAATCCAGTAGGAACTAAAATTCTTTGCATTGGATCCAACACAATAGGTTCGGTTAAAAAAGCACGAAGATCCATACCAGAAGAACCAGAAGTGGCATATTCAGGTAAAGGATGATGACTTTTATTGACGATAGATACTAGGTTAGACATGTCAACAAAAATAGGTAAAAAAGAAAGGAAATCCCGCCTTCACAAATTGGAAGTCAAAAGGAATTTGTTAAAAATAAAAGATGGACCCAAATCGAAGGGTGTTAGAAAGTGGATTTCTTGACAAACCGCCTCCAGAAGGGACCAAATAAGATATATTGAACTTGTTATTTAAGTATTGAAAACTAGTTCCCAATGTAAAATATTGTCCATTTCCACGAGACTGATCTTCATATAAATAGCCTCCTCTTAAATAAAACTGATTGGTGTAATTATACTCCAAACCTATTGAAGCACGCAAGGACTCGCCCATGGAAGGGCCATATTTGCTGCTAAAAGAATTAAACCAACTGGAAACTACAGATTGTGCAAAATATTGATCCCGCTCCCCATTGGAGTTAATAGTAGGATAAGCAGGCACTAATAAACGATTTACATCAATGCCAAATTCTACTGAATTTTCTTTATCAAACTTATTTAAATAGGCCAGCCCAATTCCAATATTTGCAGGGATAAAATATTTATTAGTCGTCTCATTGGAGTAACTTATTTTGCCCCCCAAATTAGAAAGCACTAACCCTCCATGAAATCCTTCCATGTTTTCATTTTGCTTATAAAACAAGGAAACATCTGCAGATAATGTATTGCCAGCACGATAATTAATATTGGAGTTTAATAAAGAACCTTGAACTAATTTGGAATGAATATATCTTAATGAAGTACCAAAACTAAATTGATCAGATAATAAAAAACTATACCCAAAATCAAAACTAAATTCGGAAGGTTTGGTAGAAGGAAGCTCTGTTCCATTTTCATCAGAAAAAGTAATATTACCCAAACTGAAAAAACGCAAAGAACTATTAATAGCACTTCTATCGTCTAATTTTTTATAATAACCCATACTCGCTAAATACACATCATTCAATCCTAAATCTTTTAGCCAAGGTGTGTAATTAATAAGGAAGCCACTTTTTTCTTTCATCAAAGGAAGCTTTGCAGTATTACCAAAAAGATCATTGGCTTCGGGGGTCATTGCAATAGATAAATTTCCCATCCCCCCGGAACGTGCATCGGGTGAAATCAACATAAAAGGAACAGCAGTACTCTGAATTTTGATATTATTTTGTGCGCTACTTTGAACACTCAATAAACACCCACCTACTAATAAAAATACGACTGCTTTTTTCCACATAAAATGTTTGTTTGCTTTTGAAAATAGCATCTTTAGGCCAAGCTATTGACATAAAACCCATACTAAAGATAACTATCAAATTTCAAATGTTTAATACTTTATGAATTTATTTGTAGCAGTTAAAATAGAAAGGCTGTTTTTAAGGGTAAGCTTATAAAAATAAACGCCAGCTTGTAATGCGCCTATTGCCTCAAAATCAGCAATAACAGTCCTATTATAAGACGGAGGATAATCAAAAATTTTAGCCGCCACTCTCACCCCTTCTTGATTAAATACCTCTAAACTAAAACTTAGATTTTTATCTAATATTTTGGTTTGACTTATTTCAAAACTAAATCGGGTAGATTGTAAAACTGGATTGGGGTAATTCGTCAAATTTCGAATGACTATATTTTGTTCATTTGGTACCACAACATCTATGGTATCCTTACTAGAATTTCCGATTAAATCCCAAGCCTTAATAATGAATTGATGCGCCCCTTCGGTCAATTTGGGTAAAGCATACATGACACTTCCTTTTTGATAGGTATTCACGTCCGCTGAAAAATAATTATTTAATAAAATAGGCGTATTCACCGCACCATCTATGACCAAACTTAAATCATGTCCTAAGGAATTACCTGATGCTTGAATACCAGAACTATCTGCGAGTTTTAAATACAAAGTAGAACTAGGTAAAATCCAAGTTTGTTTTTTATAATCATTCGAAGTGTCATTCATGAAAACATGAACCAACTGAGGGCCTGTGGTGTCTGATGAAATATTACTTGAATAATCATTTACCCACAAACTATCGTATACACCTAAGGCATCTTTGTCAGACAATTGAGTGGCGGCATACAATTGCATTCTGCAGGTTCCTTGCTTTAAAGTCACTTCTTTGGGTAAAATAAAATCAATCGAAAACAACCCCTTACTCACAGTAGCTTTTCCTTTGAATAAAATATTTTCTTGTACCAACACATCTACAGCCATACTAGTGGTAATATTAGCTAAGGTTTTTTGTGTTTTGGGGGCATCTAATAAAGTAAATTCCACCACACCGTCAAAATTAGAAAGGGTTTGTTGACGAGAACCAATATGTCCCGATAACTGATACTTCCCTCCGGCTTTTAAAGTGTCTTTCCCTATAAAAATTTTCTGATTCAATTTATCAATCACTACTTGATAACTTGGTTTTGCTAAAGCTAATGCAGGGTCACCTAGTAAATTAAATTTAAAGACATTTAAATGATCTCCCCCTTTTTTCCAATGACTCATTTTCGCATATCTTAGGGCTGCTCCAATCGTTTTATAATTACCTATTGAATCAGGGACTAACAACTGCTGAATGAATTCGTTGTTGATTTCTTTATTAATGTATGCGAATACCAATCTACTTGCTGCCACTAATCCAATGATTCCTTTTTTACTTTTCAATAAAGCATCCTGTCCAATGGGTTGTAATTGAGGTTGATCAAAAGGAGCAAAATCACAAGAGGCCGTTATCATTAAGGGGAGCTTATCTGCATTATCCCATTGTTGAATGTCTTCCTGCGTAATCACAGCTTCTTCGGCCAAACGAGTATAATTTCCATGGCCTGTATAGTTTAATAATAAGCTGCCATTATTCATCATTTGTTTCAATGCAGTGTTCACTAAAGGATAGGTATTACCCCCAGTAGAATTGACTGCAGGAAATAAATCCAAGTATAATTTTTTGGAATTCCATTGTGGCTGTTTCAACTTTAATCCATTTATAATTTCTTCTGCATGTTGTAAGTGTAAATTATAATCCCCATCATCCGCCACCCAGGTTAATTGATTGCGCCAGGACCCCATATTTTTACCTGATTGATATTGTATGATTTTACGCAATGCGGTATCCGCTTCTGCATTAGTTCTTGCAGGAATACGACCTACTGATAAAGATAAATTTTGTATAGCATTAGGAAAATTAATATCATCATTATCATTAATGATAGCAAAAAAATCATCCGAAGTGTAACTTGATAAAATGGAATTAGAAGCCTCGCTTTCGTAAGCCGGTATTTGAAATTGATGATTTGTTTTTTGGAGATCAAAATTTCCCATACCCCATAATAATAAGTACTGAGGTGGATTTATTTTGTTTTTAGCAGCTTGTTGAAATATATATTTTAGGTAATTACGAATAGCGATGGGAGTAGGTTGCCCTCCCCCAAATTCATTAAAAACTCTTGTACTAGAAGTGGTAAAGGTTTTTAAGCCATGTGCGATGTTATGAAATTTAGCTAAGCTATCTGCATAAGGAAGATAATTACTAGCACTAATGATAATGTAGTCTGCCGCAGGTGTATTTAATAAAGAAGGATAATCAACCGTTATTAATTCGGATAGATTAGGCATTTCGTAGGCCTGTTGTTTTAAAGCAAAAAATTCATGTAAAGTGTCCCCCGATTGCTGAATGATAGCATTGGTATTTTGTAGTTGAACTCCTAATTCGATGGGCGTTTCAGGATAGGTAACATCCCATATTTTAACACTCGCATCTGCATTCCCAATTTGATATTGCAAATTTTTGCCTACACCCCCTACTTCTGCATTTCTAAACCCAAAAGTTTTATTGGAGTTGAAAGTAATTTTACGATTAAAGTCTAGTTGAATTTGATCTATCCAACCTGTGGCACTTGAATTATTATTTGAAAAAGAAATTCCTAATACCGCAGTACTTAAATTAGTACTCTGTAAACTGGATCCTACAGTACTTTGAAAAGTATCTTTTACAAAAGTAAAAGCATCATCATAAACAAATCCAGAAATAGCAGGTGCCGAGGTTGATTTTTGCAGCACATCATTCAACCTTAATTCAAAATTGGAAGGAAATTGCGTAGCTGCTGCCGCATATTTCAAGGACCATTTTATGGAAGTGCCTAAAATCAACCCCTCTAAATTCAAATTAAAATTTACTTTAGGCGACCTCCCTAAGCCAACACCCATAGGAGCTCCTACCCAAAGCTTCCCCGTGTTTAAAATATTTAAAGAATCTTTTTCAATTAAAATACGTTCCTGCATGTCATCTACCTGCTGCACGGACAAAAAGTTGTTATTTACTTTTTGAATTCTTTTACCGTCTTTGCCTAAGGTGAAAAAATAATAAACCGAATCACCCATTGCTGGTTTGGATGGCTGATATCTGTTATTGCTAGCATCCCATTTCCAACCCACTGCGCCTTCGCTGTAGAATAAAAAATAATCTTGGGCATCCAATTGACCATCTCCCCCATCTTGAATTTGAATGGCATTTTCAAATAAACCCACTCGCTGATTAGGGACATTTCTTTCTACTAAAAACGCATTATTAAAATTAAATAACTGTAATTGGCTGCTCGTAATAGGCACCGAAAAACCCCATGTTTTTAGTTGCGCCCCTGTCACCTGATAAATGCCTTGTTTAGACACCGCCAATTTGGCCCATTTTCCATTGGAAAGGGCCACCGATTGTGCATTCAATTGCGTGGCAGAAATGAACAAAAACGATAAAAAAAATAGGGCACCCCATCTCATGAGCTAAAATTAAGCTTTTACTAACATAAGAATGTAGTTGTATATGAATAAAATGAAGAAAAACTAGTTATATTCGCGATATATTTTATTACCTATTTGTTCAAATATTTACTATGAATTTTATAAATAGTATTTTACTGTTTTTCGCTCTTTTGATTATCGGCCCTGCTGTGTTGCAAAAAACCGAAAACCAATCTTTTAAAACTATCACTACTGGATTATTAGCTGACAGCAAAAATGATCCTTATGTAGGCATGACTCGTATTCAAGGTGGAACATTTGCGATGGGTATCAACCAAGAAGACGTTATAGGAGATTGGAATAACCGTTTAAGAAGAGTGACTGTAAGTTCTTATTACATAGACCAAACAGAAGTGAGTAACAGACAATATAAAGAATATTTACATTGGTTGGAAAAAGTATACCTCCCTACCAACCAAGATTCTGTGGTTTTACAAGCACTTCCCGACACTTTGGTTTGGAGAAGTGAATTGGCATTTAATGAACCCATGGTAGAAGCTTATTTTAGACACCCTTCTTTTAATGATTACCCTGTAGTGGGTGTTTCATGGAATCAAGCCAATGATTATTGCAGATGGAGAACCGATCGCGCGAATGAAGGGGTCTTAACTAAAATGGGATTTATTGATCCAAAAAATCCTGAAAACAAAGCCTTAGGTGCTAATAATTTTAATAAAGAAGCCTATTTAAGCGAAGAATATAATGCGCAACCGACAGCAAAAATAAAAAATAAAAAACCTGCAAAAGGACAAGAAGCTCCTAAGTTAAGAGTAAGCTTTGAAGACGGTGTAATGACAGCAGACTATCGTTTACCTACAGAAGCAGAATGGGAATACGCTGCTAAAACAAGTTTAATGAGCAATAATTCACTCATTGAATCTTTTAAAAATGGAGTGAACGCTAAAAATAAAAATGCACAACTTACCTCATCTGATCTTCCTTTTCCTTGGAGTGGAAGCGGTAATAATAATATTAGAGAAACTAAAAAAGGAAAAGGCCAAGGATTATTTGTTGCCAATTTTAAAAACAGCAGCGGTGATTACACAGGCATGACAGGCTATTTAAATGATGGAAGTGGATTCCCTGGTAAAGTGAACAATCACTTACAAAATCCAAGCTTACATTTATATAATTTTGCAGGAAATGTGAATGAGTGGGTAGCAGATATTTACCGCCCAATGAACACTATGGATATGGATGATTTTAACCCTTACCGTGGTAATGTATTTCAGTCGGTAGATACTAAATTACCTAAAGGGAGTCGACGTGATGCCAAAGGACGTATCATTAAAGTGATAGAATCAGATTCCGCTATCAAAACTAGAAACTACGATCATGCTGATGCTATCAACGCATTAGATGGTGATGATAATAATAATTCTAGTTACGAATCAGGTATGAATACCTTGATCTCCAATAAATCTAGAGTGTACAAAGGAGGTAGCTGGAAAGATCGTCCTTATTGGTTAAACCCAGGTACGCGTCGTTTCATGGATCAAGATAAATCATCTAGCACTATTGGTTTTAGATGTGCCATGTCTGCATTTTTTGAAACACCTGTAAAATCTGGTTTATTTGGTTTGGGTAAAAAAAATAAATAAGCTTCATGAATATTCGCATTGGATCAGGCATTGACTTTCACCAACTAGTGGTCGGCCGTGATCTTTGGATTGGTGGTATTTTAATTCCACACACAAAAGGAGCCCTGGGGCATAGCGACGCCGATGTTTTATTACATGCTATTTGTGATGCCCTATTAGGCGCTTTAAGTTTAGGAGATATTGGCACACACTTTCCCGATAACGATGCTACTTATAAAAATATTGACAGTAAAATTTTACTAAAAAGAACATTGGATTTAATTACTGCTAAAGGCTATTATGTTGTAAATATAGATTCCACTTTGTGTTTAGAGTCCCCTAAAATAAAACCTTATGTGATTTCAATGCAACAATGTATTGCAACTATTTTGGGGATTGCAGAAGATGCAGTTTCCATTAAAGCCACCACCACCGAGACGATGGGATTCACTGGTCGCGAAGAAGGTTTAGTCGCAATGGCCACTTGCTTATTAGCGAAAAAATAAATTGTTCATCAAATATTATAAAGTATGTCTTATTTCTCCCTTGAAGATTTATATAAGATATACTTACAACATCCACAAGTACAAACCGATACCCGTAAACTAAAAACAGGTGATTTATATTTTGCTTTAAAAGGGCCTCATTTCAACGGCAATCTTTTTGCGGTTGCTGCGATAGAAGCGGGTGCCAGCTTCGCTATTGTGGACGAACCTATTCTAAATAGTTCCTCTTTTGAAAGTAAAATCATTCAAGTAGAGGATGTGTTAAGCACCTTACAAGCATTGGCTAAACATCATCGTGAACAATTTCTAATTCCATTTATTGCTATCACCGGAAGCAATGGAAAAACAACTACAAAGGAATTAGTATCTGCCGTTTTATCAAGTCATTTTATTACTTATACAACGCAAGGAAATTTAAATAATCATATTGGTGTTCCTTTAACTTTATTAAGCATTCAATCAGATGCTCAAATGGCTGTGATTGAAATGGGCGCGAATCATTTGAATGAAATTAAAAGTTATTGTGAATACACTCTACCCAATTTTGGCCTGATTAATAATTGTGGTAAAGCACATCTTGAAGGTTTTGGTTCTTTGGAAGGCGTCCAAAAAGGGAAAGGAGAATTATATGATTTTATTAAAGCTCATCATGGCAGTTTATTTTTAAATGCCGATTATGATTATCTAGTTCAAATGAGCGAAGGGGCCGATACCATTATTAGTTATGGCCATGAAAAAGGAGACTTAACAGGATGGGCCTTTTCGCAAAATGGAATGCTTCAAGTGAATTTGACAAAAGGTTGCAATATTGATTTTGTACAAACGCAATTAGTAGGTGATTATAATTTGCCCAATGTATTAGCGGCCATATGCATCGGGCTTTATTTCAAAGTACCCGAAGCAAAAATAAAAGCAGCTATTGAAAATTATACGCCCAATAATAGCCGTAGTCAATTGGTAAAATGGAAGGATAATGATGTGATTTTGGATGCCTATAATGCGAATCCAAGTAGTATGAAAGTGGCTATTGACAATTTCGCGAATATCCCTTCTACTCAAAAAATTATTTGCTTAGGAGGTATGAAGGAATTAGGTGCCGACAGTATGCAAGAACATCAAGACTTAATTGATTATTTGCAAAAATTTGAATGGAAGCAAGTCGTATTAGTAGGTGGAGATTTTAAAGACTGCTCCCACCCCTTCTTATATTTTGATCAAACAGAGGAAGCTCAAAAATGGCTGTTAGCACAGCAATTTCAGCAACATCATATATTAATTAAAGGCTCCAGAGGCATAGAGATGGAAAAGATAATGGCTTAGCCTTTTTTTTAAATATCTTTGCACCATGAAAACTTCTTACCTATGGAGCACTTTAACCAATAAGTGCCCAAGATGTAGACAAGGAAATTTATTCACTTCTAAGAATCCTTACGATTTATCCAACATCATCAAGATGAACGAATGTTGTCCCGTTTGTGGCCAACCTACTGAAATAGAAGTAGGATTTTATTATGGAACTGGTTATGTAAGTTATGCACTCACTGTTGCTTATTTTGTTTCTACTTTTGTTGCTTGGAAAGTATTATTTGGAATGACTTTTGATTTAGATGACAATAGAATATTTTATTGGATGGGCACGGTCATCGTTTTACTTCTTTTTATGCAACCTTTATTAATGAGATTATCGAGATCCATTTGGCTAGGTTGGTTTGTCTCCTATCATAAAAATTGGAAAGAAGAACCATTGGAATACAACGAAAGAATGGACGAGAACAGAAAAGAAATTTAAAAAACAGGTCGCGATGCGACCTTTTTTTATTCATTCGCTTTGTCATTAAAGCAAGCTTTATGACTCGCGTGGCCCAAACGATGGCCGTCGTTTCACTCCGGCTTCCCGTGTGGGGGAGCTAAAAGAAATTACACATACAACCACGGCGCTGCGCGCCTTCCTTTTTTATTCATTCGCTTTGTCATTAAAGCAAGCTTTATGACTCGCGCCTAAATAAAAAACCACCCCGTGTTCCGGGGTGGTTGTATTGATTTTCTTTTGCAGAGAGGAAGGGATTCGAACCCCCGATACGTTGCCGCATACACGCTTTCCAAGCGTGCTCCTTAAACCACTCGGACACCTCTCTAAAGGGTGGCAAAGATAAATAATTAATTGGGTTATCCTTTGTTTTTATAATTTAAAAATGCCCTCTGCATTGCGGGTAGTTATCTCGCTCACTTCATGTAAAGGCATATTTTTTATATCTGCTAATTTTTTAGCAACTTCTATCATATAAGAAGGTTCATTTAGTTTACCTCTATAAGGAACTGGCGATAAATAAGGTGCATCTGTTTCCAGCACTAGCCATTCCATAGGTATGTCTTTAATAGCTTCTGCGACTCCTGCATTTTTATAAGTTAACACACCGCCTAGTCCTAAATGAAAACCCATTCCAATAATTTGTTCAGCGGATTCTTTACTTCCACTAAAGCAATGAAAAATTCCACGCAATCCTTTTTGCGCAAAAGGTTTCACCGTTTCTATAGTTTCTCCCATTGCATTTCGAGTATGAATACAAATGGGTAAATCATAATCCAATGCCCATTGCATTTGCAATTTGAAAGCTTCTTGTTGTTGAGATACAAATGTTTTATCCCAATAAAAATCTAACCCTATCTCTCCTATGGCACAAAATTTTCTTTGGGCCAACCATTGTTCTACTAATTTCAATTCTGCTTGATAATTTTCTTTAACATAACAAGGATGCAATCCCATCATGGCGATACATAGTTGAGAATATTTCGTTTCTAAATCTAACATAGCATCCATGCAAGAACTATCTATCGCTGGCATATATATTTTATCTATTCCTTCCAATTGTGCACGACGAACTACCCCTTCTAGGTCAGGCTTTAGTTCTTCCGAATAAATATGTGCATGTGTATCTATCCACCTCATTATTAAGCAGTTTTAATACAAAACAAGTGTTTTTTTAGTTACCAACATACTAAAAACACAATTTTACTCGTTTAAGTGATTGACAAGGCACTAACCATTGTCTCCCATCTAATAAACTTTGTTTTTTATAGGGTACGGATTATACCGGCTGAGGTTTCTACCTTGGCCTTTTTTTATGCTGGCAACAAAGCCATTTCGTAGCCATTTTCATGAAAATATTGAAGGGCTTTAGGCAAAGCAATTTGTACTCTATCCCACGCTTTGGCACTATCATGAAATACAATGATGGATCCGGGTCTGCTATGTTGTATCACATTGTTAGCACATTGATCTCCATGAAGTGCAATATCAAAATCGGCGCTTAATACATCCCACATAATAATTTGCTGAGGCAATTCAATGTGTTTTTTGATAGCACGAATTTGACTGGTTTTAATTCTTCCATAAGGAGGTCTAAATAAATTAGATACTATTAAATTAGCGGCACTTTTAATATTATCTATATACCTAGTATCCTCGCTTTTCCAACCATTCAAATGATCATAAGTATGATTACCTACCGCATGCCCTTCTGTAATAATGGACTCATAAATTTGAGCATAAGAAAGTACATTGTTCCCAATGCAAAAAAACGTTCCTTTCGCATTGTATTTTTTTAATTGCGCTAAAACAAAGGGAGTTACTTCAGGATGCGGGCCATCATCAAAAGTTAAGTATACCACCTTTCGAGAACCAGGTATTTTCCATATTCCGCTAGGATACATCCACTTCAACCAAAAAGGTGTTTTGACCAAATACATACACAAAGATAAATAGTTCTTTTGCCCAATTGAATATTATCTTTGTATAAAGAAATAATACATGGATTCAAAGGTCAGAGTTAGGTTTGCCCCCTCCCCCACAGGCGGATTGCACATTGGTGGAGTCAGGACTGTTTTATTCAATTATTTATTTGCAAAACATCATCAAGGAGAGTTCATTTTAAGAATTGAGGATACCGATCAATCTCGATTTGTGGCAGGTGCCGAGGAATACATTTTAGATACTTTGAAGTGGTGTGGATTATCTCCCAACGAAAGCCCTGTTCATGGAGGCGAATATGGACCTTATCGTCAAAGTGAACGCAAAGCTATCTATCATGAATATGCTCAAAAATTAATTCAAGAAGGGCATGCTTATTATGCTTTTGACACTTCTCTAGAATTAGAGGAAAAAAGAAAAGAAGTCCCCAACTTTCAATACAGTCGTGCGCACCGAATGGAAATGAAAAATTCCATTTCATTATCCCAAAAAGAAGTGGCAGAATTATTAGCGCAAAAAACACCTTATGTTATTAGAATAAAAATACCTGATGCCGAACAAGTACATTTTGTAGATATGATTCGAGGTGAAGTTAGTTTTGATGCAAGTACAGTAGATGATAAAGTTTTATTAAAAGCAGACGGCATGCCTACGTATCACTTAGCAGTGGTAGTAGATGATTATTTAATGAAAATAACGCACGCTTTTAGAGGTGAAGAATGGTTGCCTAGTGCACCTGTGCATATTTTATTATGGAAATATTTATTTGGCTTAGATCAAATGCCACAATGGGCGCACCTCCCTTTAATTTTAAAACCGGAAGGAAGTGGCAAACTGAGTAAACGAGATGGAGAGCGTTTAGGATTCCCGGTTTTCGCGATGGATTGGCAGGATCCTAAAACACAGGAACAAACCATTGGGTTTAGAGAAAGAGGATTTTTGCCAGAGGCTTTTGTAAACTTATTAGCTATGCTTGGTTGGAATAATGGAACTGAGCAAGAAATATTTTCATTGGATGAATTGATTGAGCAATTTTCTATTGACAGAGTGCAAAAAGCAGGTGCTAAGTTTGATTACGAAAAAGCAAAATGGTTCAATCAACAATGGATACAAAAAACAGATAACGAAATATTAGCTCCTTTAGTGAAACCCTATTTGGACGCAGCACATATCGAAGTGCATGAATGGGACTATTTAGTGAAAGTAATTGGTTGGGTAAAAGAAAGGTGTCATTTACTTCCCGATTTTGTAACGCAAAGCGCCTTCTATTTTAAAGCTCCAGAAACGATTGATACCGCAAGTATTCAATCCAAATGGAATACCGATAAGCAAGACTTTTTTACAGCATTAGCAAATGATTATGAGAAATTCATTTCCTCCCATGAATCATCTGTCGAATCTTCTACTGATTTTCCTAAAGATGCGATTAGTTTAGAAACTCATTTTAAAAACTTAGCTGCAGAAAGACCTATTAAATTAGGGGAACTTTTATTGGCTTTTAGAATCATGTTAGTGGGTGGGAAATTTGGACCAGGAGTATTTGAAATTGTAGAAGCGATAGAATTAAAAGATGCAATGCAAAGAATTAGAACCAGTTTGATTTTACTTTCCACGAATTAATGTAAATTGAAGTAATCTATTGAAGTAAAGATGAGTCAGTCAAAACCTATAAGAGTATTAGTTGCCAAAGTTGGATTAGATGGACATGACCGAGGCGCTAAAATTATCGCAACCGCTTTAAGAGATGCCGGCATGGAAGTGATTTACACTGGATTAAGACAAACCCCCGAAATGGTGGTTCAAGCTGCTTTACAAGAAGATGTGGATGCGATAGGAATTAGTATTTTATCGGGAGCACACATGACTGTGTTTCCCAAAGTGTATCAGTTGATGCAAGAAAAAGGATTAACAAATGTTTTATTAACCGGGGGTGGAATTATCCCCGAAGAAGATAGTATTCAATTAAGAGCAATGGGTGTGGGCACTTTATTTGCGCCTGGTACCAACACTAGTGACATTGCAGATTATATTCGTAATTGGGTGTCGGGTCAACAAAAGTAGGTGCAGTCAACGCTAAATTGTTTTGTATGTCATTCCAAACATTATTCACCAAAATGGAAGATCACACTTTGATCATTACCATTAATCGTCCAGACAAATTAAATGCATTAAATAAACAAGTCATGCAGGATTTGGATGCGGTCATGGACAGAGTCTATAAATTTCCAGAAATTAAAAGCGTCATCATTACTGGAGCAGGTTTAAAAAGTTTTGTAGCGGGTGCCGACATTAAGGAATTTGAATCTCTTTCAAAAGAAGAAGCCACAGCGGTTGCGAAAAAAGGACAAAATGTATTTTTCAAAATTGAAAATTCTCCCAAACCAGTAGTAGCCTGTGTGAATGGATTTGCTTTGGGCGGAGGTTGCGAATTAGCCATGGCATGTCATTTTATTATTGCTTCCGAAAGTGCAGTATTTGGTCAACCCGAAGTAAACTTAGGAATCATGGTAGGTTATGGAGGGTCTCAACGATTAACACAAAGAGTGGGTAAAGGAAGAGCCATGGAATTAGTGATAACAGGAAAAACGATCAACGCCACACAAGCTATGAATTATGGATTGGTGAATTATGTAGTACCTCAAACCGAACTCCTTGATAAAGCGTTTTCGATATTAAGAGTGAGTCACGAAAAAGCCCCTATTGCAGTAGGTAATTCTATCAAAGCAGTGAATGCCGCTTGGAACGAAGCCGAAAATGGTTATGAAAAAGAAGCCACCTTATTTGGCGAATGTTTTGTAACAGACGACTGTAAGGAAGGGATTCAAGCTTTTATAGACAAAAGACAACCCCATTTTAAAGGCCACTAAAATTGCAATAATTTATCCTAGCTGTCTTACCTTTGCAGTATCAAAAAAAATCCTTTTATGGAATACAGAATTGAGAAAGATACGATGGGTGAAGTAAGTGTGCCTGCTCATGTTTATTGGGGAGCACAAACACAAAGAAGTATTGAAAATTTTAAAATTGCGCAGGATATCAATAAAATGCCGAAAGAAATTATTAAGGCATTTGCTTACTTAAAAAAAGCAGCAGCATTAGCCAATTTAGATGCAGGTGTTTTAGCTCCTGAAAAAGCAGAATTAATTGGACAAGTGTGTGACGAAATTTTAGCTGGAAAATTAGATGACCAATTCCCATTAGTCGTTTGGCAAACAGGAAGTGGCACTCAAAGCAATATGAACATCAATGAAGTGATTGCTTATCGCGGTCATGTTATTAAAGGTGGAAGTTTAACTGATAAAGATAAATTTTTGCACCCTAATGATGATGTTAATAAATCACAATCCTCCAACGACACCTTCCCTACAGCAATGCATATTGCAGCTTACCAAATATTAAAGCAGGTGACTATCCCTGGTATCACTACTTTAAAAGATACTTTGGAAAAGAAGAGTCAGGAATTTATGCAGGTTGTAAAAATTGGACGTACTCATTTTATGGATGCGACGCCACTTACCTTGGGGCAAGAAATTAGTGGATATGTAAGCCAATTAAAACATGGATTAAAAGCCATTCACAATACCCTTGAACATTTAAGTGAATTAGCTTTAGGCGGTACTGCAGTGGGTACAGGCATTAATACACCCAAAGGATATTCTGAAAATGTTGCCAAGCATATTGCGCAATTAACAGGACTTCCCTTTATCACAGCCGAAAATAAATTTGAAGCATTAGCAGCGCATGATGCGATTGTAGAAAGTCATGGTGCTTTAAAAACCGTGGCAGTGAGTTTAATGAAAATTGCAAATGATGTTAGAATGTTATCCTCAGGACCAAGAAGTGGCATTGGAGAATTATTTATACCAGATAATGAACCAGGGTCTTCTATCATGCCAGGAAAAGTTAACCCAACGCAATGTGAAGCGCTTACTATGATTGCAGCACAAGTGATGGGAAATGATGTAGCTATCAATATTGGAGGATCTATGGGACATTTTGAATTAAATGTTTTCAAACCCGTCATGATTTATAATTTCTTACACAGTGCTAGATTAATTGGAGATGGCTGCGTAAGCTTTAATGATAAATGTGCTGTGGGCTTAGCTCCTATCGAAGCGAACATTAAAAAACATGTAGACAATAGCTTGATGTTAGTGACTGCATTAAATACCAAAATTGGATATTACAAAGCGGCAGAAATTGCACAAAAAGCACATAAAGAAGGAACCACATTAAAAGAAATGGCGGTGAAATTAGGCTACGTTACCCCCGAAGAATTCGACGCATGGGTAATCCCAAAAGATATGGTGGGACTATAATTGAGAAAGAATATTTAATTAAAGAAGTATACAATAGAATTAATACCTATTTCTCTCTCTCCATCGCTTCGCTCAAAGTTCGTTCAAAATAGTATTAATCCTATTTTGTAATCATACACTTCTTTTTACAAGAGAATAAACATCTATTTCTCTCTCTCCATCGCTTCGCTCAAAGTTCGTTCGAAATAGTAATTTATTCTTTTGTTCAATATTATTATTACATCTAACTAATGAACCCTCTCCCCATTCAAATAAGTCTTTAACACTTTGATGTGCAAAATACTATCCTCAGGCACTTTCATTAAATCTTTATCTAGTACTATAAAGTCTGCTTTCTTGCCTACTTCAATGGACCCTACTTGTTTTTCCATACGATTGGCTTTGGCTGCCCAAATAGTCATACCACGAATGGTTTGCTCACGCGTTAAAGCATTTTCTTTTTGAAATCCATCAGCAGGAAACCCTTTGGCATCCTTACGTGCCACAGCAGCTAGAAAGGTTTTAAAAGGATTAATTTCTTCTACTGGAAAATCAGTACCCAAGGGCATCCATTCATTTTCTTTCAGTAATTGTTGATACGCATAGCCACCTTGCAATCTTTCAGCCCCTAATCTTTCTCCCGCCCAATACATATCACTTGTTGCATGTGTGGGTTGTACTGATGGAATAATAGAGTTTTCACCAAAATAATGGAAGTCCTCTTTATTCAAAATTTGTGCATGTTCAATTCTCCAACGTTTATCATTTTTACCTTTCAAATATTTGGCGTACAATTTTAAAATAGTACGATTGGCACTATCTCCAATTGCATGTGTACACATTTGAAAATCGGTTTGAATTAATTTTGCAGCAATACTATCAAAGTGTGCAGGACTACTCAATAAAAATCCAGTCCAGTCTTTTTTATCATTGTAAGGATGCAACAAACAAGCACCTCTTGATCCCAAAGCACCATCACCATATACTTTAATGCCTTTTACGACCAATCGATCGGTAACATAGCCTCCTTTAATAAAATAAGAAGAAGTATAAGTAGAAGGCTTATCACTTAACATTACATATAAACGCATTTTTAAATCGGAAGATTTTTGAAGTGCATCAATTTTATCCACTTCATCAGGACTTAAACCACAATCTGTAATGGTAGTTAATCCAGTGGCAAAACAATTTTGTTGTGCTGCGGTTAACCAATCTTTATAATCCCCTTGTGTGGGAGCAGGAATAATACGTTTCACCACGCCAACAGCATTGTCAATTAATAATCCAGTCAATTTATTTTGAGCCACTGTAAATTGTCCACCCTCTATTGTTTGGCCAGGTTTTACTTGTGCTAACTGTAAAGCAATGTCATTGGCTATAGAAGCATGACCATCTACTCTTTCTAAAATAACAGGGCGATCAGGAAATAAAGTATTTAATTTTTCATTTGTAGGGAATGCTTTTCCTGGAAAACGATTTTGATCCCAACCTCTGCCACGTATCCAAGAAGTACCTGGATGTTTTACTGCAAAATCTTGTACGCGCTGTAAGACTTCTTCCCAAGAAGCCACAAACATTAAATCCACAGCGAATAAGGATTGGCCATATCCTACAAAGTGAGCATGTGCATCAATAAAACCAGGATATACTGCCTGTCCATGTGCATTCACTAAACTATCTGATGTGTAGTCTTTTAATATATCGTCATTATTGCCAATGGCAACAATTTTACCATCCTGAATCGCCATAGCTTCCGCTACTGAATAGTTTTTATCTACCGTATAGATTTGAGCGTGATGTACAATTAAATCGACTCTTTGATGAATACAAGAACTGAATAATACCATTCCTAATAATGCATAAATGACGCGCATACTAATTAATTTAGAAAATAAAAGTAAGGAATAAATAAGGAAAAATGAGGAACTAATTCAATAACTCACAAGGCTTTAAGCCAGTATGCTTTTTAAAGGCAGCAGAAAAATGTGAAATGGAAGAATATCCTAATAAGGCAGATACATCTGTTACACTTAACGACTTTTGATAGAGCAGATATTTAGCGTGCTCCATACGTTGTTGTTGATAAAAATCAAATATCGTGGTGCCAAAAACCTCCTTAAACCCTTTTTTTAAATAACATTCGTTCATGGCTACCTTACGGCTCAATTCCTTGATAGTAATGGGATCCCCAATATGTTGCAATAAAAATTCTCTAGCTTGGTAAATACTTTCAACGCCTCTTTCATCTGCTAAAAACTTACAAGTAAATACCTCTTCTTTTTCATCTACCACGCTTTCTAAACTGTACAATAATAGCTCATGAATTTTAGCATTCACAAAGATATTTTCAAGTGACCCCGTATAACTATGGTTTAATAAAGCATCTAAACTCACTCTTTTTTTACGACTGAGAGGAAAAGTTTTAGCAAAAGGTTCAGGATGTTTAAAGGCCAACAATTCATCTTTTTTATTAGTCAACTTTACATGATGTAAAAACTGATATAAAAAAGTAGAAGTGAAATGGAAAGAAAATACATCCACGGTTCTCATGGGGCCGGCACAATCCAAGGTGGGAATTTGCTGACAACTTCCGCAAGTTTTATTCTCGCAGTATCGGTTTCCAGAAATACAAAAACGAAGCTCTAAGTAATTCTCTTTGGGAGTCGCTTCGTTAAAGTGGTAAATGAACATGCCTGTATCCTCCGCAGCCCAACTATCCTGCGCATAATAGCGTCGAATATGGTATTGCGTGGACCCTGGAATATGTTGTTCCTTGTCATACAAAATCTCCATCCCATTCCATCCGAGGGGCGATTTTGACTGCATTAATATTTCTTGTGCTTTTGACATCAGAGTACAAATTTAATGTATAAACATTAAAGCAGTTGATTTGTTCAAAATAATGACCTAAAAATGACGCTTTGCAGCCCCTCAAAACCCCGACTTTAATCCCCTATTTTTAGGCCCTTTTCTAGCGCCAAAAAATATACACAAACCGTCTAAAATGGGGATAACTAAATCGGGGTCAAAAAAGGCTTTAAACCCTTAATTTTCTTAAGTTTGTATGCGTTCGAAATGCCCTAAAAAACAAGTTAAATTTGAATTCATTTATGTCAGAAAATTTATCCTCCAACGAGTCAGCCGAAAACAAGAATTACGGCGCCGATAGTATACAGGTTTTGGAAGGTTTAGAAGCGGTTCGTAAAAGACCTGCAATGTATATTGGAGACGTAGGCTCTAAAGGTCTTCACCATCTAGTGTACGAGGTCGTGGACAACTCCATTGATGAAGCCTTAGCGGGTTACTGTACTCATATCGAAGTCAACATTCATGAAGATAATTCCATAAGTGTCCAAGATAACGGTAGAGGGATTCCTACTGCAATGCATACCAAGGAGAAAAAATCTGCATTGGAAGTGGTGATGACAGTGCTGCATGCTGGAGGTAAATTTGATAAAAACACTTATAAAGTATCTGGTGGTCTGCATGGTGTGGGTGTGAGTTGTGTAAATGCATTAAGTACTAAACTTTTGGTGACCGTTCAACGAGAAGGCAAAATTTTTGAACAAGAATACTGTATTGGTGTTCCTCAATATGCCGTTCGCGAATCAGGTGTGAGTGATAAAACGGGTACTCGTGTTCACTTCTGGCCCGATTTAACCATCTTCCAGGAATCAGTTTACAAACGTGAAATATTGGAAGGTCGTTTACGTGAGTTGTCTTATTTGAATAAAAGAATCAATATCACTTTAACCGACTTAAGAGAATTAGACGATGCAGGCGCTCCCTATACTAAAAACTTTTATAGCGAAGGGGGTATCGTGGAGTTTGTTCAAATGTTAGATAAAAACGGAAATCGCAATCCTATTATTTCACAACCCTTATATGTTGAAGGTTTAGATGAAGCCTCCAATGTCATGGTGGAAGTCGCTCTTACTTACAATGATGATTTTAAAGAAAATATATTTTCTTACGTCAACAACATTAATACGATTGAAGGTGGTACGCATGTAACTGGATTTAGAACAGCCTTAACAAGAGTATTTAAAAGTTACGGAGATAAGGAAGGTTTATTTGAAAGAGCAAAAGTAACAGTAGAAGGAGATGACTTTAGAGAAGGCTTAAGTGCTATTATTTCAGTGAAAGTACCAGAACCACAATTTGAAGGTCAAACCAAAACCAAATTAGGGAACAGTGAAGTAAGTGGTGTGGTGCAAACCACCGTTTCTAGAGTATTAGAAGCTTATCTAGAGGAAAATCCTAAAGAAGCTAAGTATGTTATCTCTAAAATTATTTTAGCCGCTCAAGCGCGTGTTGCTGCGAAAAAAGCGCGTGACATGGTGCAACGTAAAACGGTATTAACCGGCGGTGGCTTACCTGGTAAGTTAGCTGACTGCTCCGAAAGAGATCCTGAAAGATGCGAATTATACTTAGTCGAAGGAGATTCTGCGGGGGGTACTGCAAAACAAGGACGTGATAGAAGCTACCAAGCCATCCTGCCATTAAGAGGTAAGATCCTGAACGTAGAAAAAGCAATGGAGCATAAAATATACGAAAACGAGGAGATCCGAAATATGTACACGGCATTAGGAGTGACAGTTGGAACTACCGAAGATCCTAAAGCTTTAAACATTCAAAAATTACGTTATCATAAGTTGATCATCATGACGGATGCTGACGTCGATGGATCTCATATTGCTACTTTGATTTTAACTTTCATATTTAGATACATGAAGGAATTGGTGCAAAATGGTTATGTGTATATCGCACAACCTCCTTTATACTTAGTGAAAAAAGGGAAAGATCAAGAATATGCCTATAGCGATGAACAACGTAAAGGACTCATTACTAAATTAGGCGGCGGAAAAGATGATTCAGTGACGATTCAACGTTATAAAGGTTTAGGGGAAATGAATGCGGATCAATTATGGGAAACCACCATGGATCCTTCACGCAGAACCTTAAAGCAAGTAACCATTGAAAGTGCTGCAGAAGCGGACCGAATTTTCAGTATGTTGATGGGAGATGATGTAGCTCCACGTCGTGAATTCATAGAAACTCATGCTAAATATGCTAAAATAGACGCCTAAAAGCCTGAATTTGTACGTTTTTTGTGGAATTTAACAAAAAACAAGCACCGAAGGCAAATGAATCCCCATAAATAACCTACTTTCAATCAGAAATTTTCACTTTAAAATTTATACAAAATGGACACTTCAAAAATGCTTAAAGCGTATTGCTTAAAAACAAAAGAAAAAAATGTACCCATGCAGGATGCAGTCATCACAAAAACAGCTAAAGGCGGTTATATGGCTGGCGGTCATGATGGAAAAGGAAATAAAATGGCAGCTATTTTAAGCGAAACAAATGCGCTTAAAGCAATTGCTGATGGAGTTGCTACAAAAGGTTTCTAGTAAGAAAGCTTAAAAACAGTTCTATAAAAAAACCTTCTCGATATCGGGAAGGTTTTTTTATAGGTATAAGTGTTTGTTATCGATGTGATGGCGATAATATATTCCGCGTTTTAATGGGAAGGAATTACAATAACTCCATTATTGATCTTTTTTAAAATACGATGGCAGTCTGCCATACTTTTCACATCTCTAATAATTAAAATAAAACTTTTTCCTACTTGCTTAAAGTTGGCGTTATTCATATTGGTTTGTGCGTAGGAAAGTAATTGTTTAAATGTATTACTTTCAAAATAAGGGGAATCAGGACGATTAATGAAAAAGCATCTAAGTGTTTTATCCTTTAAAGTCATTTTTTCAAAACCCAATGCTATTGCGAGTTTACGACATTTGATGGTCGTAAATAAATCATCTACTGGAGCAGGTAAAGACCCAAATCGATCTGCCATTTCCACACGCATTAATTCCAGCTCTTCATCATTCTCTGTTTGATCCATTCGTGTATATAATGACAATCTTTCTCCCACGCTTTCTACATAAGCATCAGGTATCATAATTTCCAAATCGGTATCGATAGTGCAATCCTGAACAAAATCATCTTGTTGACTTATTTCTTCTTTAAATAATTCTTTAAAGTCTGAACGCTTTAATTCACGCACCGCTTCGGCTAATATTTTTTGATACATTTCAAAACCAATCTCCACCATGAATCCACTCTGCTCTCCTCCTAATAAATTACCCGCGCCTCTTATATCTAAATCACGCATCGCAATTTGAAAACCACTTCCTAGTTCACTAAATTGTTCTAATGTTTGTAAGCGTTTACGAGAATCGTCTGGCAAAGTACTCATAGGAGGCGCTAATAAATAACAAAAAGCTTTTTTATTGCTTCGTCCTACCCTACCTCTTAATTGATGTAAATCACTTAATCCAAACTGATGTGCATTATTGATGATGATGGTGTTTACATTAGGTATATCCACGCCACTTTCTACAATATTCGTAGATACTAACACGTCGTACCTTCTTTCAATAAAGTCTAATATTTTTTCTTCTAACAAGTGACCCTCCAATTGACCATGCGCATATCCAATACTAATATCAGGACATAAACTTTGAATCATACTGCACATTTCAGCTAACCCTTGCACTCTATTATGAATAAAAAATACTTGCCCTCCTCTTTCAGTTTCAAAATAAATAGTTTCTCGAATGACGTCCTCATTAAATACTTGCACTTCGGTATGAATGGGTTGACGATTGGCAGGAGCGGTATTAATGATACTCAAATCTCTAGCGCCCATTAAACTAAAATGAAGTGTTCTTGGAATAGGCGTGGCGGTTAAGGTCAAACAATCTACCGTAGTCTTTAAAGTTTTTAATTTTTCCTTATGTCCTACTCCAAATTTTTGTTCCTCATCTATAATCATTAAACCTAAATCCTTGAATTGAACTTCCTTACCTAACACACCATGAGTGCCTACTAAAATGTCAATTTTGCCTTGCTTTACTTTTTCAATAGTTTCCTTTTTTTGAGCAGCGGATTTAAACCTATTTAAATAATCTACAGTAATTGGGAAATCTTTTAATCGATCTACAAATGTTTTATAATGCTGGAAAGCTAAAATTGTAGTAGGTACCAATAAAGCCACTTGTTTACCATCAATAGCTGCCTTAAAAGCCGCACGTATAGCTACTTCTGTCTTCCCAAACCCCACATCACCACAAACCAATCTATCCATGGGAGCCATTGCTTCCATGTCTTTTTTAACATCTGCAATTGCTTTGGCCTGATCCAAAGTTTCCTCATACATAAAAGAGGCTTCTAACTCAAACACCATATAATTATCAGGAGAAAAAGCAAATCCACTTTGCGCTTTTCGTTGCGCATATAATTTAATTAAATCAAAAGCAATTTCTTTAACCTTTGCTTTAGTCTTATCTTTTAGTTTTACCCAAGCATCAGAGCCTAGTTTATTTACTTTAGGAGGTGACCCTTCCTTCCCCGTATATTTTGAAATTTTGTGTAAGGAATTAATATTGACATATAATATATCACTGTCTTTATAAATAATTCGTACGGCCTCCTGCATCAAACCATTGACTTCCATTTTTTGAAGTCCACTATACACCCCCACTCCATGGTCTATATGCGTTACATAATCTCCTGGCTGTAAGTCACGCAAGGTGCGCAAAGTAATGGCCTTGCTCTTGCTATATGCTTGCTTGACTTTGTATTTATGATATCGTTGAAAAATTTGATGATCTGTATAGCAAACTACTTTATGATCGTGATCTATGAATCCTTCATGAATATTTTTGACGATGGGTGTAAACTGAATTTCAGTTTTTAAATCGGTGAAAATAGCGTGTAACCGCTCTAGTTGTTTTGCCTGTTCTGCAAAAATAAAAATAGTGTACCCCTTTTTTTCATAGGATTGTAAATTTTCAATCAGCATTTGAAATTGTCTATTGAAAGCAGGTTGTACTTGTGTATTAAACACTATTTTATCACTCGTTAAATGTGGCTGAAAACCCCACTCTATAATGCTTCTTTGCAATAATTGATTTTCTGTATCTTCTGTCAAAACTAAATCTGACAACTGCGTATGTTTATGATGCGCATCAGTTTCAGGCAGAGGATTATTTTTATGGTGCGCTAAAAAGTCACTTAATTGCTCCTGCTGTTCTAGCCCTTTTTGTTTAATAACATTCCAATCTTTCAACCAAATTATTGTATCTTTTGAAACGAAATCTAATAAAGGTATTTGTTCTGTTTGCTCAAACTGCGTAGTGACATTTGGAATAATATTTACTTGCAATAACTTTCTTTCACTTAATTGATTAGCAGGATCAAACAATCGAATACTATCCACTTCTTCCCCAAATAATTCAATACGATAAGGCTTTTCATTGCCAAATGAATAAATATCTAATATCCCTCCTCTCAATGCTAATTGACCTGGCTCATACACAAAATCGGTACGCTCAAAACCATAATCCACTAATTGCTGCAACAAATCATTGACATCTAAATGATCATTGGTCTTAATTTGTATAATATTATTTTGAAGCGTTCGAGGTAAAATCACTTTTTCAAACAAAGCTTCTGGATAAGTCACTATAATTTTCTTATTCCCTCCCATCGAAATTTTAGTCAATGCCTCGGTCCTTAACATCACATGGGAAGGATTGAGTAAATTGAAATTATGTGGAGTTTTAAAAGAAGAGGGGAAATAAAAAAGATCCATCGCCTCTGTGATACTCTCTATAGAATTATAAAAATAAGCAGCTTCTTCGGCATCATTTAAAACGACAATATGATTCCAGTGTTGCGTAGAAGGATTGACAAAAATTGATTGCAACACAAAAGCTGGAGAGGAGCCATATAAATTTTGTAAAAAGACTTGAAAAGAATTGGGAGCTACATTGTCGCTATGGGACATACTTATCCTGTCCGCCATTAATTTTAGGAGGGGGGAAACCTGAAACCGCTCAAACAAAGATTGCTCATTCATACCGCTCCCTACAAAGATACTAATCCATTTTTAATAACTCGCTTTAACATTAATAGTGATGTCATTTTTTACAAATGCCCCTTTGTCCACTTTCACTAAAGCCACTTCATTAAATTGTGTAAAATGACTTGCAAAAAAATGTCCTTCATACCCCACTACTACACTATAGTTTCCGGGAGGCAAATACACCTTAAAAAAACCTAGGGCATTGGTGGTTAAACTATCCACTAAAATTCCGTTGCATTTTAACAACAAATTTCCTAGTTTTTCTTCTACAACGTTTGCGTAAAAAGGTTGGTAAAAATAAACTGTTGTGGGATAAGGCTTCCCTTTCGAAATGGGCTTCCCCATGGAAGGCATCTGGTTCCCCATTTGCTCTAAAATTTGTCCTTCAATACCTTGTTGTTCAGGGGTTAGTAAAGCAGCCTGCTTCACAGTATGGCAAGCGATGAGACATAAAAAACCGAGACTCCCCATAAGGATTTTAGAAGAAAATTGAGCCATAAACTAACTGATGTTTTTTAAAGTTAATACTAATTCACTACTCCTTGTTTTTTTATACAAAAATGAGGCTTAAAAATTAAATTAATTTGTAACTTACACTTACCCTATTATTTAGTAATTTTACAAAATTTTTTTGATGAAAAGAATTCTCCTTTTAATGTTATTTTGGGGGCTCGGGTACACTGCCATTTTTGCGCAAGTTGAAACGCGTAAAATTATTTTATTAAATACAGCCAAATCCTTAGACTTAGAATCTCGTGCATCTTACTCTGCTGCCTTGATTAAAGCAAAAGAAAAAGGATGGCCTTTATTTTATCAATCAACCAATAATAGTCAACGTGCCTTAGTGGGTATTGACAACTTTGGAATGCCTATATATTATTCTAGTTTTGCGGATCCTATTCATGCGATTACTGTCAACACCAATAAATTATGGCCCACCAGCAATTATGGATATAACTTAACAGGTGCCAGTGATAGTTTAACCAACACTTTAGCAGTTTTTGATCAAGGTGCTGTTAGAACCACCCATTATGAATTAAGAAATAGAGTGGTTCAAAAAGACAATGCAACTACTCCATATGATCATGGTACCCATGTATTGGGAATTATGATGGCTAAAGGGGTTAATCCAGCAGCAAAAGGGATGTCATTTAATTTAAAAGGGGCTTACTCCTATGATTGGAATAATGATGCAAGTGAAATGGCTGCAGCTGCCGCGAATGGTTTATTAATTTCTAACCACTCTTACGGAATTGTGGCCGGATGGGATTATAATAGTGATTCTTCAAGATGGGAATTTGGAGGAAACTATAACGAAAACGAAGATTACAAATTTGGATTATACAATAATACTGCGATGGTGTATGATTCAGTGATGTACAATGCCCCTTATTATTTAATTGTAAAAGCAGCAGGTAATAATCATGGAAGTACTGGCCCTGCAGTGAATGGCACTTATTGGAGAAGAGATCAAAATGGGAAATGGTACAATGCAGGAAATCGACCATCTATCATTAGCAGTAATGATTCTTATGAAACTCTTTCTTCCGATATTAATGCTAAAAATTTATTGGTCGTAGGAGCTGTGAATGGAATGGCTTCTCCCTATTCTAAAAAAGAAGACGTCATCATGTCAAGTTTTAGCAGTTGGGGCCCTACAGATGACGGACGTATCAAACCAGATATTGTTGCTGATGGTGTTTCGGTGTATTCTTCAGTGGCTACTAATGATTCTAGTTATGCAGCTTTCAATGGAACTTCTATGGCGACTCCAAATGCAGCTGGATCTTTACTCTTACTTCAAGAATTAAGTCAACAATTAAGCCCTAAGAAATTTATTAAAGCAACAACACTAAAAGCATTAGCTATTCATACCGCGAATGAAGCAGGAGACGCTCCCGGACCCGATTATAAATTTGGATGGGGCTTATTAAATATGTTTGACGCAGCGAATGTTTTAAGAAATGCATTGACCACCAAGAATAGCGAAACCAGTAAAGACTTTGTGTATGAAAATGTTTTAAATAATTTAGATTCTAATATTTTCAGTATTACAGCATCTGGTTTAACTCCGGTGAAAGCAACCGTTGTTTGGAATGATATTAAGGGAACTCCAAAATCTACTTTAAATGACCCTACTCCTCAATTGATTAATGATTTAGATGTCACCATTACGCAAGGTTCTAAATTAATTCAATCCTGGAAAATGAATCCACAAATTCCTTCTAATCCTGCTTACAGAGGCGATAATATATTAGACAACGTAGAGAAAGCTGAAGTAGATACCACTCTAATTGGTAAAACCTATTCGATCAAAGTAAAACATAAAGGAAACTTAGCAAGAGGTCAACAAGCCTACTCGCTTATTATCAGCGGAGCGGGTGGTACTGCATCATGCGTCTCTAATGCTACAAGTAGTGCGGGCACAAAAATAGATAGCGTAAGTATTAATAATATTCAATTCTTACCTAGTGCTGTAAAAGAATATGTTGATAATTCTAACTTATATATTACGGGAGAACCTAATGGCCCTGTCAATGTGTTTGTTAAATTAGGAAGTGCAGACGCTAGTAACAATACGCGCTTTGTAAAAACATTTATCGACTACAATAGTAATGGAACTTTTGAAGACAATGAACTGGTTCTTACTAGTGCAGGGATTTTGAGTAGCAATTATACCGCTAATTTCACTTTACCTGATACCTTGCCTGTAGGTAGATTATTAAGATACAGAATGGTTGTCATGGAAACGAGTGCTGCTGCGAATGTGAGTGCATGTGGCACTTATGCTATTGGTGAAACCCAAGACTACACACTTAAAATTATTGCACCTTCGACCGATATGCAGATGGCGGAAATTATAAGCCCCGATAATAATGCTTGTAAAAAAGATATTCAATATGTGACAGTGCGAATTGTAAATAACGGATCCTCTACCAAAACAAATATTCCACTTTCAGTCACCGTAAGCAAAGGAAGTACTGTAATTTTAAATGCTGCCGAAACTTTTACAGGAAAGTTAGGGGGCGGCGAAACCATGAACTATACTTTCCAAAAATCTTTTAGTTCAGAAGCGAATCAATCCTACACTATTTCTGCAACTGTGAATATTGCGAATGATCAACAAAAGGATAATAATACCCTTTCAAACACATTTACAACTGCTATTAATAATCCAACACCTGTTGGAACCGCACTCAATTGTAATGGGGCCTTTAAATTAGCCGTGACCAATCCCATTGCTGGAAAAAACTATTTATGGTATGACACTGCTGCTTTACTCAACCCTATTGCATTAGGTGCTACTGTAAATACTTCTACCACAAAGTCTAATTTATATTTACAGGAGGGATTCCAGACTGTTGTAGGCCCTGCCACTAATATTACATTAGCAAGTACCGGTGGCTACAATGCCTTTAACGGTAATTTTGTGAAATTTAGTGCCACTAGTCCTCTTACCATTGAAACGACCAAATTATACACGGGATATCCTGGAAAAATTAGTATCATTTTAGCCACTTTATCTGTTTTCAATGCAGATGGAAGTTACTCCTACTACCCCATTCAAACTGCCAACTTAAATGTGGGTGCTAGTAGTCCTAGTCCTGCAGCAGCTTTGACAAGTTCAGGCACTCCTTTTGTTACTGGTGATACTGGACGTATTTACAATTTGAATTTACAAGTACCTCAAGCAGGTGATTATATTTTAATCATGAAATGTGATAGCGCAACGGTATTCCGTAATAACGGATTAGGAGACCCCACTTATCCAATTGGACCTTCTAAAGTATTTTCATTTACTGGCAATAGTGTGACTAGCCCAAGTAATTTTCAAAATTATTTCTACTTCTTTTATAATACACAAGTTAGAACCAACGATTGTTTTAGCCCCGTAGCGACTATACCAGTTTCGGTAGTTCCAAAACCTGTGGTGGTTTATAAAGGAGATAGTTTAACTACCAATAGCGCTGCTAATTACCAATGGTATGTGAATGATGAAATTATTACTGGCGCGACTGGACAAGTGTATCGTCCTACCAAAAATGGATTATATAAAGTGGTTACCACTTCTAATAGTTGCCAGACTATGTCGGATAATAATTTAATACTAGTCACCGATTTAGCCGAAGGGAATACCAAGGAAATTGCTTTAAAAATTACTTCCAACGATTATATTGAAAACATGATAAAAGGAAATAGTTTTTATGTTCAATTTGCTAATATTCAAACGCAGGGAATTACGCTAGAATTGTATAATTCGATGGGTAACAAAGTGGCTCAAGTTAAAAACTTAGTCAATCAAAGAACTCCTCAAAAAATAAATATAGATAATCTCATGACAGGCGTCTATTTTGTAAAAATATATGCCAACAATAAAGTGTATGTTCAAAGAGTATTACTATCAAATAACTAAGGAAACAACTAAGCAAGCAAGCAAACAAAAACTAATAATTTAAAAAAGAAAAAATGGCACTAGAATGGGTCGAAGGCGTTATTACTAAGATTGAAAACGAAACCGCCAATACAAAAAGATTTTATTTTGAAATTCCATCATTGGAGAAATTTGATTTCATTCCTGGACAGTTTGTAACATTGGATCTTCCAATACATGAACAAAAAAATAAACGTTGGAGAAGCTATTCCATCGCATCTTCACCATCAGGCACGAACACTTTTGAATTAGTGATTGTGATACTAGAAGGCGGATTAGGTACCACCTATTTATTTAACGAAGTAAGTGTAGGTACTAAAATCACTTTAAGAGGACCACAAGGTATATTTGTGCTTCCTAAGAATTTCGAAAACGATGTATACTTTATTTGCACAGGAACAGGTATTGCTCCTTTCCGTTCTATGATTCGTTACATTCATGAAAATAAAATTTCGCATAACAATATTCACCTCATTTTTGGTTGCAGAACTTTGGCAGATGGATTATATATTGATGAATTAAAAGAATTAGAAAGCAAAGAGCCTGGCTTCCATTTTCATCCTTGCTATTCTCGTGAAAAGGAAGTCCCTAATGGATCTCATACCGGTTATGTACACCCGGTTTATCAAAAATTATTAGAGCAAAATAAGGAAACAGCCCATGTTTATTTATGTGGTTGGAAAGCGATGATTGATGATGCTCGTAAAAATATGACCGAACTTGGATTGGATAAAAAACAAGTGCACTTTGAATCCTTTGGATAATAAAAACATAGAATATTATAAAGGCCCCGTCCCGAGAATCGAGACGGGGCCTTTAAGTATCTAATACTTTAAGTATTTAATAAGCGTGGCTTTTAAGCAATATGCGCTAAAACTAATTCTTTGATTTTATTCATTGGAATGCGTTCTTGTAACATACTGTCTCTATATCGTATAGTCGCTGTTCCATCTTCTTTAGTTTGATGATCGATAGTGACGCAGAAAGGAGTACCAATAGCATCTTGACGACGATATCTTTTTCCGATAGCATCTTTTTCTTCGTAAAAACAATGGAAAGCCTTTTTGCAATCATTCATTAACTCTTTAGCTAATTCGGGTAAGCCATCTTTTTTTGTCAATGGTAAAATAGCTAATTTATTAGGAGCAATTTTTGCAGGCAAATGAAGTACGACTCTTGAATCGGTTGTGCCATCTTCCTTTTGAATCGTTTCTTCCTCGTAGGAGTTAGACAATATCAATAAGAACATACGATCTAATCCAATAGAAGTTTCTATCACATAGGGGATATAATGCTGATTGATTTCGGTATCGAAATATTGCATTTTCTTTTTACTAAATTCCTGATGACGACTCAAGTCAAAATCGGTGCGAGAGTGAATCCCTTCTACTTCCTTAAAACCAAAGGGGAATTCATATTCAATATCTAAAGCAGCATCAGCATAATGCGCTAATTTAACGTGATCATGGAAACGGTATTTATCTGCAGCAATACCCAAACTTAAATGCCATTGCATACGCTCATTCTTCCAATGTTCATACCACTCTTTTTGAGTGCCTGGTTTAATAAAAAACTGCATTTCCATTTGTTCAAACTCACGCATTCTAAAAATAAATTGACGTGCTACAATTTCATTTCTAAAAGCCTTTCCTGTTTGTGCAATACCAAATGGAATTTTCATCCTTGCAGTTTTTTGCACATTCAAAAAGTTTACAAATATTCCTTGTGCAGTTTCGGGTCTTAAATAAATGGTGTTGGCATCTTCTGCCACCGAACCTAATTCGGTAGAGAACATTAAATTAAATTGTCTAATGTCAGTCCAATTTCCATTACCACTTACACTGCAGACAATCTTATTGGTATCAATTAATTTTTTAAGTCCTTCAAAATCATCCTTCGCCAACAAAGCTTCCATATCTACTAATAACTGAGTAGCAGCAGCTTGTTCTCCTTTTTCTACTAATTTATCAGCGTGTGCTTCAATTAAATGATCTACACGATATCTTTTTTTACTGTCTTTATTATCTATCAAAGGATCGCTAAAACTATCTACGTGACCGCTTGCTTTCCAAGTGGTAGGATGCATGAAAATAGCAGCATCAATACCCACAATATTCTCATTCATTTGAGTCATACTACTCCACCAATAATCACGGATATTTTTTTTCAATTGTGATCCATAAGGACCGTAATCATACACTGCACTTAATCCATCATAGATTTCACTACTAGGAAAAACAAATCCATATTCTTTGGCATGCGAAATAATCGCTTGTAATGTATTTTCGGTGGTTGCTTTGCTCATAGACTACAAATATACTGAGAATGAATTAACGATGTAATTTTTCGTTGTTTTGGTGCCTGCTCGCGTCTCTGAGGGTTTTCTTTTGGATATTTTTTTCGAGTGCTGTGGCTAAATCAATCCCGGTTTGATTGGCAAGGCAAATTAGCACGAATAAAACATCCGCCATTTCATCTGCCAATAACACTTCTTCTTCCTTATTTTTAAAGGACTGATCTCCAAACTTGCGCACCATAATTCGAGATAATTCTCCTACTTCTTCCATTAAAATACCCAAATTGGTTAACTCACTAAAGTATTTCACTCCCACTGTTTTTATCCACTGGTCCACTTGATCTTGTGCTTGTTGTATTGTCATTGTGTTTGCCATAATTATCTTTTTTACTTTTCGATAAAAGTTCTTTTAGTAAATATTTAAGGTACTTTCTATTCGTAGTTTTTATTATTCTTTGTTTTTACTATCCACTAAGATGGTTACTGGGCCATCATTCAATAATTGTACTTTCATGTCGGCCCCAAAAATCCCAGTACCAATGGCTTTACCCAATTCCAATTGAAGTTGTTGAATAAAGGCTTCATATAGAGGAATGGCAATATCCGGTTTGGCCGCTGCAATATAAGAAGGTCGATTTCCTTTTTTAGTACTCGCATGCAAGGTGAATTGACTTACTAATAAAAGATCTCCGTTCACTTCTTTCAAACTCAGATTCATCACCCCTTCGGCATCATCAAATATTCTCATGTTGACAATCTTCCCAGCCAACCACTCTAAATCCTCCGCTGAATCTGCATTTTCGATGCCTACGAACACCAATAAACCCTTTTGGATGGCCCCTGTCACATTGCCTTCTACCGTGACACTGGCCTCCTTGGTTCTTTGAATTACTACACGCATAAAAGCTTGATTTACTACATGAAGATAAACAAAACTATTTTCACTAATTTAGCTGTAATTTCAAGCCCTTGAGTAGTATTAAAAAATTAGTAAGTCAAACCGCCTGGTACGGACTTAGCTCGATTGCAGCTAGGTTCATCAGTTATTTATTGACGCCCTACCTCACTTACAAACTCACGGACGTAGCTTATGGAGAAAACTCCATTGTGTATGCTTTTATCCCTTTTTTAAATGTAATAGTGACCCATGGTATGGAAACGGCTTATTTCCGTTTTGGATCCAAAGAAAACGAAGAAAAAATCTATCATACCAGTGCTTTATCCATGATTGTAGTAACGGGTATGATGATAGCTGGACTCCTCACTTGGAGTGCTCCACTCTCTCAACTTTTACAAATTACAACGCACCCTGATTATATCCATTTAATGGCAGCAGTGGTGGCCTTAGATGCACTAGCGACCATCCCCTTTTCAAGACTACGTTTGCAAGGCAGACCCCAAAAATTCGCCTTCATAAAAGTGGGTGGAATACTTGTCAATATCATTGCCACCTATGCGCTCATAAGTTCGTTGCCTCATTATGCATCTACCCATCCTGATAGTTGGATCACAAAAATGTATCAACCCGGTTGGGAAGTTGGATATATTTTGGTGGCAGGTATTATTCAAAATGTTTTTGTAATGCTTTTATTGCAAAAAGAAATTAGAGCTTTACGTTTTTCATTTGATTTTAAACTTTGGGGTGAAATGATGCTGTACGCATTACCCTTAATTATTGTAGGATTTGGCGGGATGATCAATGAAACATTAGACAGATTAATGTTAGGATGGTGGGCACCAGGAGGAAGTGTAGATGCGAATAAAGCATTAGTAGGCATTTATAGTGCTTGTTATAAATTAGCCATCTTGATAACCATATCTATACAAGCTTTCAGGATGGGTGCAGAACCTTTCTTTTTTAAACAAGCTGAATCAGATAATGCCCCTAAAACTTACGCAAGGGTGATGAAATTTTTTGTCATCACTTTATGTATTATGTTTTTAGGTGTCGTTTTATATTTAGATATATGGAAAGAATTTATCAGAAATCCCAATATGTATGTGGGCTTGAAAGTGGTTCCTATACTACTTATTGCCAATATGTTTTTAGGTGTTTATTACAACTTAAGTATTTGGTATAAACTGAGTAATAAAACCATGTCTGGCGCTTGGATTACATTATTAGGCGCGTTTATTACAATTTTAATAAACTATTTAGCCATTCCTTATTTTGGATACATGGCAAGTGCTTGGGCTACTTTCTTTTGCTATGGAACTATGATGGTGGTAAGTTATCAATGGGGTCAAAAAGTATACCCTGTTCCCTACGCCACAAAAAAATTAATTGCATACTTCATAATTGCATTACTCTTATATGGTATGAATACTTTAATTCATCTAGTATCGCAAAACCAACCCTTCAATTATTTATTTGCGACCATTTTATTATTTGCATTTATTGCTTTTGTGGCAAGAATTGAAAAAAAGGAAATTAAATTATTAATGAACAAGCCCTAAAAAAAATTATTTTCATGGCCGAAGATTTACATATCATACAAGGAGACAAAAAAATCCAATACGAAACTTTAATTCCACAAATACAAGGTTTACTTACAGGTGAAACTAATTTAGTTGCCAATTTAGCCAATGTGGCGGCGGCATTAAAAGAACAATTCAATTGGCTTTGGGTGGGATTTTATTGGGTGATAGAAGATGAATTAGTTTTAGGCCCTTTTCAAGGACCTGTCGCTTGTACTAGAATTAAAAAAGGAAGAGGTGTTTGTGGAAGCAGTTGGGAAAAAGAACAAACTATAATTGTAGACGATGTAGAAAAGTTCCCTGGTCATATTGCATGTAGTAGTGTATCCAAATCTGAAATCGTGATACCTGTTTTTCATGCAGGAAAAGTACTAGGTGTTTTAGACGTTGATAGTAGTGAATTAGCTCAATTTGACAGCATAGACCAACTTTATCTTGAAAAAATAGTTGGAATCATTCCAGTTAGCTCGGAAAATTAAAAAAATCATTTAAGTTTGCACCCCCTAAGCGGATGTGGCGAAATTGGCAGACGCACTAGACTTAGGATCTAGCGCCGTGAGGCGTGTGGGTTCGACCCCCTCCATCCGCACCAAATACCCCAAAAAGCCTTTTCAATCCATTGAAAAGGCTTTTTTTATAGTTCTAAAGGCCAATTCTATTCATAATATCCTACCTTTGCCCCCCTTAAACCCTAGATTTTACTAGAAAAAGAAAGTATATGGCAAGTATAAAAAGAGAAAATATCGCGCTTTTAAATGACAAATTAACGGTAACCCTTACTCAAGAGGATTATTTAAAGGAGTATGAAACCAGCTTAAAGAAGCATGCTAAAACAGCCAATATCCCAGGTTTTAGAAAAGGGATGGTGCCAGCAGGCTTGATCAAAAAAATGTATGGTCAGTCTGTTTTCACAGACGAAATATTGAAGAAAGTGGAAAAGGAATTGAATTTCTATTTATCCAATGAGCAAGTTGAAATATTTGCACAACCATTGCCTTTAGATAGCCAATTAGCCAACTTAGATTTTACGCAACCTGGTCAATATAATTTTACATTTGAAATTGGTTTAAAACCGGCTTTTGAATTAGATACCAAAAAAATCAAGGTCAAAAAATATAAAGTAGACGTAACAGACGAAATGATCCAAAACGAAGTGGAAAGAATTCAAACTCGTAATGGAAAAATGACAGAACCTGAAACTGCTACTTCAGAAGAAAATATTTTGAACGTTACTTTTACGGAATCTGATAAAGACGGAAATGCAATTGAAGGTGGAATTCAAAAAGATAATTCTTTATTGATTAAGTATTTTGCTGCAGCTACGCGTAAAAAATTAATCGGTGCTAAAAAAGATGATACGCATACCATTCAATTAAAGAAGGCATTTGAAGAAAAAGAATTAGAAGTTATTGTAGGTGATTTAGGAATTACAAAAGAAGAAGTAGATAAATATTTTACATTACTGGTTACTAAAGTTGGCTTTGTAGAAAAATCAGCATTAGACGAAACTTTGTTTAAAGCAAGTTATCCAAATCAAGCGATTGCTACAGAAGCAGAATTTAGAGCAGCTATTAAATTAGACATTGAGGGATATTATGAACAACAAGCAAAAAATCAAATTCACGATCAAATATATCATCACTTAATTGATGAAACTAAAATGGAATTCCCTGTTGCTTTCTTAAAACGTTGGTTACAACAAGGTGGAGAAAAAACAAGAACAGCAGAAGAAGCAGAAAAAGAATATCCAGTGTTCCAAGATCAATTAAAATGGACTTTGATTAGCGGCCAATTAATTACAGAAAGAAAGATTGAAGTAGTTGCAGAAGATCTTAAGAATTTTGCAAAACAACAATTATTAAGTTATATGGGTGGTCAATTAGGTGCCATGGGTGATAATGACCAATGGTTAGAAGATTATGCCCTGAGAATGATGCAAGACAAAAAGTTTGTGGAAGATAGCTACCACCGTATTAGTGCTGATAAATTATTCAACACGATTGAAGGGGAAGTATCTGCAAAAGACGAAGCGATAACCGCCGAAAAGTTTGCTGATATGCTAAAGCACCATCACCATTAATCTATTAAAATATTGATAGTCAAAGCCTTCTCTGTAAAAGAGAGGGCTTTTTTATGCTTTTTAGGGAAAGTTTGGCACTGTTTTTGTAGTTCCTTTGGGTACAAGGTTTTACCTTTACCACTGAAATAAGTATATCTATGAACTTAGGAAAAGAATTTGAGCAATTTGCCATCAAAGGACGCGGAATTAGTAGCAATAGTCTGGACCAATATAAAAAAAGTGTAACCAACCTTACACCCTACATTATTGAGGAACGCCCTATGAATGTAGCGAGTATGGACGTGTTTAGCCGATTAATGATGGATCGCATCATTTTTTTAGGAGAAGGCATTAACGACTATGTTGCCAATATAGTGACAGCACAATTATTGTTTTTGGAAAGCACCGATCGTACCAAGGATATTCAAATGTATATTAATAGCCCAGGCGGAAGTGTTTACGCTGGCCTAGGTATTTATGATACTATGCAATTCATCAGCCCCGATGTGGCTACCATTTGTACAGGCATGGCTGCTAGCATGGGAGCTATTTTACTTTGTGCGGGTGTGGAAGGAAAACGAACTGCGTTAAAGCATAGCCGTGTGATGTTGCACCAGCCAAGTGGTGCTATTGGAGGACAAGCTTCTGATATTGAAATCACCGCACGTGAAATTAAAAAGTTGAAACACGAATTATACGAAGTGATTGCACAGCATACCCACAAGGAAGTGGATATAGTCGCCAAGGATTGCGATAGAGACTTCTGGATGACTGCTTCTGAAGCCAAAGAATATGGCTTAGTGGATGAAGTGCTATTTACCAACCCTAGAAAATTAAAAAAATAGATCCTAAAATAATTAAAGAGATTGTATGATACTGACGAATCAATTTATAATGGAAGAAGACGACGAACCAAAAGAAAATAAGAAAGAAGAAAATGGTCCAGGATTTTTGAATAAAAAAATGGAGCAAATCTTTTTCGAAAAAAGATCTATTTATTTGTGGGGTGTGGTAGATGATAAATCTGCAAAAGATATTGTCACGAAATTATTATTACTAGACGCAGATAAGCCAGGTGCTGAAATTAAATTTTATATCAATAGTCCAGGAGGTGTTGTCACAAGTGGCATGGTGATGTTTGATACGATGAATTTAATCAAAAGCCCAGTACATACCATTTGTATGGGATTGGCTGCCAGCATGGGTTCTATCTTACTTAGTATGGGAGAAAAAGGAAAGAGATCTATCTTCCCTCATGGAGAAGTTATGATTCATCAACCTAGCTTAGGAGGTTATTTCCAAGCTACTAGTGCAGATATCGAAATACAAGCAGAACAAATAAGAAAGACCAAAGAGTTAGGTGCTAAAATATTAGCCAAAAACTGTGGTAAAACGATGGAACAAATTATGGCCGATTTTGATAGAGACTACTGGATGAATGCGGAAGAAGCAGTAGCGTATGGTATTGTAGATAGCATCGCTAAAAAATTATAACGAAACTATAAAGATGAATAAAGCAGAAGCGATACAATGTTCTTTTTGCGGACGTAAAAGAGAAGAAGTAAAAATCCTGATAGCAGGACAAGAGGGACATATATGCGAACACTGTATTGAACATGCGCATGAAATTATTGCTAAGGAGTTCCATCAAAAAAAAGGAGAAGGTAAAGCAGGTACTTTAAAAGTGCAAAAGCCAATGGCCATTAAAGCATTCCTAGATCAATATATTATTGGACAAGAAGATGCTAAAAAAATATTGTCGGTAGCAGTGTATAATCATTTTAAAAGAATCAACTTACCTACCTCCAATAAAAATGAAGTGGAAATTGAAAAGAGTAATGTGATTATGATTGGTGAAACAGGAACTGGAAAAACTTTGTTAGCCAAAACCATTGCCAAACTATTGAATGTTCCTTTTGCCATCGTGGATGCCACTGTATTTACCGAAGCCGGTTATGTAGGCGAAGATGTGGAAAGTATGCTAACACGTTTATTACAAAACTGCGATTATGATGTAGAAGCGGCACAAAGAGGCATCGTATATATTGACGAAATTGATAAGATTGCCCGTAAAGGCGACAACCCTTCTATTACTAGAGATGTAAGTGGAGAAGGCGTTCAACAGGGTTTATTAAAAATGTTAGAAGGCACAGAAGTATTAGTGCCTCCTCAAGGCGGTCGTAAACATCCCGATCAAAAAATGATCAAAGTAGATACTAAAAATATCTTATTTATTTGTGGCGGTGCTTTTGATGGCATCGATAAAATCATTGCTCGCCGTATTAACACCAATGCGATTGGTTTTAGTGTAAACAAAGAAGAGCAAGAATTACAAAGAAAAAATTTATTGCGTTTTGTAAATGCACAAGACATTAAAAGTTTTGGTTTGATCCCTGAAATGTTAGGTCGTCTCCCAATTATTACATATTTGGAGCCCTTAGATATTGATACCTTAAGAAGTATTTTGACCGAACCTAAAAATGCTTTAATCAAACAATACACTGAGTTATTTGCTATTGAAAATATCAAATTAACAATCGAACCTGATGTATATGATTTTGTAGTTGAAAAAGCAATGGAATACAAATTAGGAGCTAGAGGATTAAGAAGTATTTGTGAAAGTTTATTTACACAGGCCATGTTTGAATTACCAGGAACCAACGCCACTGAATTTAATGTGAGTTTGGACTATGCAAAAAACATGTTTGATAAAAGTAAATTGAGCACCTTAAAAGTAGCATAACCTTACATTACAATTTCAACTTATACATTTGTATTGTAAGTTCTACAAGAGACTATTTTAAATAAGAAATTCAAAAAAAATAAATCATGCAAGAATTAATCGATCGCTTAGTAAAAGAAACAGGAGTGACTCCAGAACAAGCAAAACAATCTATTGAAACTATTGCCGCATTCGTAAAAGAAAAATTTCCTATGTTAGGTGGTGCCGTGAATCAGATATTTAAGTCCGCGAAATAGAGGATTGAATTGTATTTACGCCATCGTTTTCGTAAATGTAAAATCCTCCCGAAGGAGGATTTTCAAGCAAGCAATCGAAAACTAGGATTTTATTCCTTCCCAATACTAATATTTTTTTTAGTAACTCTTGCCTTTTCTTAATAGAATTTGTTCTTATATCCTGCACAACTCTTTCAAATAACTGATTATCAATCATTTATAATAATTTTGGAAGTGAGTATTGTAGCCTGATCTTGGGTTAAATCGAACATTATTACCAGGTTTTTCCAACCTATCTCACCTCCCTGTTTTTTTCTGAGCGCTAAGATTTGAAAGATTTGTTGGTCGGAAAACAAATCCAATGACTTCCATTGATTAAAATTCATAGTACGACTATTCAAACTATTTTTTACGTTTTTGTGGACCCTTAAATGTGCTTTTAAGTCTAGAAACAAACTATCTGTTATGCCATATACCTTAGTTAGTTCGTAAATAGAATAAAACATGCCATGACTTTTTTGATACTGTTCAATACTTTGAATTTGTAAATCAGTCAAAGCTGTTTTTTGTTTCCACTCTAAAACACTCGCTTCATTTAAATTAATGGTCCATACTTTTTCTTTACTATTGTTGGAATGAATTTGAATGTAGGGAACTAAAGCATTTGCTAAAAGGGAATCCAACCCATAGAGTTTAAATATATCTTCCTTTTTATAAAACCTTCCTCCCCTACTTCTATATTTTAATAAGGTTTTGGCTTGCCTGGAGGACATGCCTAATAATAAAGCTTGCTGGCTATCAATCGTATTGGGATCAAAAACAAAAAAGGTTGCAGGCAAAGAATTCGTTTTTTTTGAATCATATGAGTGATTACTTAATGATTCATATTGACGTCGACTCCATTGCTTTTGCTGATTGGGAACAGCATTATTACGATACGATAATAACCCACTCCACATAAAACTGATGGTTAATAAAATGCCTAATATCCACACCCCTCTTTTTTCTTTTTTAGAAAAAATGAAATAATCACCCTTAATACCTAACATACAAATGTTTGGCACTAGATAATGATTCTATCATTTCTTTAAAAACGTATTAATTCGAGCTAGAATAGGTGTAATTACCCTCTATAATGAGAACTGTAGCCCATCATATGCTAGATGAACTCCTTTAGGCAAACTCGCTTCTACTTCTTGATGGAGTCCAATTTGATGGCTAAAATGTATGAAATATACAGTAGGTATAGATAAAGTGGCCACTAAAGCCAATGCTTGTTCTAAAGTAAAATGAGTAGGATGTGGTTCTTTTCTTAAAGCATTTAAAATTAAAACTTGAGACCCTTTTACTTTTTCCAATTCGGCTTCCGCAATATAATTGGCATCTGTGATATAACTCAAGTCCCCCATTCGATACCCCAATACAGGCATATCACGATGCATTACCTGAATAGGCTGAAAATGTATATCACCCACCGTAAAATTATCTTGATTAATAGTATGCAAAATCATCTCCGGCAATCCTACCTCTTTCCTTTCTTCAAACGCATAATAAAAATCACGCTTAATCGCTACTTGTGTAATTTCATTTGCATAAATATGCATCGGCTTTTGTGAGAAAAAATTGAAAGGCCTAATATCATCTAATCCAGCATAATGATCTCGGTGAGGGTGGGTAAAAACAACCGCGTCCAATTTAGTGGTATTTGTTCGCAGCATTTGATATCTAAAATCAGGAGTGGTATCAATCACCACCGAAGTAGTAGCTGTTTCAATTTTCAAACTGGTACGCAACCTTTTATCCAATGGATCATTGGAAGAACAAACCGCACAATTACATCCAATTAAAGGGACTCCTGTGCTTGTTCCAGAACCTAAAATGGTAAAATGTAACAATGCAATTTGAATTGTATATAATTTAAAATATGCCCCACACCACTTACGCTTTAACTAAGCAGTGACTAAAGAAAGTTTTTTTACCTCTTCGTATAACTTTTGAGAATCGTGTGTTAATTTATCAAATTGAATATCCAATTGAGGAATTAACTCTATTAAAGTATTAATACGTGCTTCTAAATTTAGAAATTTATTCAACACCACAATTCTTTTTGATTCTAGTAAGCACCAGCCACTTTGGAAGTTTCCGCGCTCATATCTTACCACAAATTCTGATTCCCCTAAAATATCTTCTAATTTGTCTAAAGTAGTTTGCGTCAATTTCATATTATGCATTGATTTATAAGGTAGTAAGTGGACATACAAATATAGTTTTTTGTGGCACTGAGGCTCGAAATAAACGGGATGAGTTATTCACATTTCGTACCTTTGTGAACACGAAACGCTTATGGCAGTCCAACCAAGAAAAATAATCAACGACCCGGTTCATGGGTTTATAACAATCAATGACCCGCTCATTTTTGAAATCATCTCCCACCCCTTTTATCAAAGACTCAGGAGAATTCACCAAATGGCATTGGCCCAATTAGTCTATCCTGGTGCTGTGCATACCCGTTTACATCATTCCTTAGGGGCATACCATTTAATGTGTACCGCTATTGCCGAATTAAAAGATAAAGGAATTGACATTACAGACGAGGAGGCTCAAGCGGCAAAAGCAGCTATCCTTTTACATGATATTGGACACGGCCCATTTTCACATGCCTTGGAACATGTTTTATTAAAAGGAGTTTCGCATGAGGACCTTTCCTTACTTATTATGAAGTCCCTGAATGCTGAAGAAAATGTAAAACTGAAAGGGAAATTAAGTTTAGCGATTCAAATTTTCACTAATCAATACCCTAAAAAGTTTTTACACCAATTAATTAGTGGGCAATTAGATGTGGATCGTTTAGATTATTTATCTCGCGATAGTTTTTTCACTGGAGTAAGTGAGGGCGTGATTGGCTATCAACGTATTTTAAAAATGTTGACGGTACAAGATCAAGCATTAGTGGTAGAAGAAAAAGGAATTACAAGTATTGAAAAATTTTTAGTTTCAAGAAGACTTATGTATTGGCAAGTATATATGCATAAGTCGGTAGTGGCTGCAGAAAAAATGTTGGTTAAAATTATGGAACGTGCGCAATGGCTGCATCAACATGCTACCGAAAGTATTGAAACAGGATCCGCTTTAGATAATTTTTTAGCCCCCTTTTCGGGAAAGATAGAAGATATAGACTTAAAGGCTTATTGTCAATTAGACGATATTGATATTTTGAGTGCTATTAAAAAATGGCAGCATCATTCGGATAAAGTATTATCTATTTTATGCAGTCGAATTTTAAATAGAAAATGTTTTAAATGCAGAATGCAATCTGAACCTATTAGTGATCAAGAATGGAATAAAGCCTGCCAGCAAGTGAAAAAGCAATTTGATTTGAGCGATGACGAATTAAGTTATTTGTGTTTTAAAGGAGAAGCCTCCAATACTTTGTATAAACAAGGGGATGAAACCATTAAAATTTTGCTAAAAAACGGAAATTTAAGCACTATTTCAGAGATAGATAACGCATTAATCAATGAAAGTCTTTCTGCCCCCATTAAAAAATTTTACATTTGTTTACTCAATGAATAACCCCCCAATTAATTTTTAGCGCATGCTTCCATTTAGTGCACAACAAATAGCTTTAATGATTCAAGGAACTATCGAAGGCGACGCTTCGGTATCTGTGCATAATTTTGGCAAAATTGAGGAATCCCAATCAGGAGATATTTCCTTTTTAGCGAATCCTAAATACGAAGATTTTTTATATACCACCAAGGCATCAATCATTATCATAAATGATTCCTTAGTTTTAAAATCTGCAATCACGGCCACTTTAATTAGAGTCCCAGATGCCTATGCTGCATTTGCTACGCTATTAACACAATACCAAACATTAAATGCTCAGCAATTAGTGGGTATTCAACAGCCTTCTTATATAGCTGCAACCGCCAGCTTAGGGGAAAATATTTTCGTTGCTGCATTTGCACATATTGGAGACCATGTGGTGATTGGAAATAATGTAAAAATTCATCCTAGTGTAGTCATTGGAAATCATGTTCGTATAGGAAATGAGGTCGTGTTGCATCCCGGTGTCATTGTGTATGCGGATTGTGTGATTGGAAATCATGTAACCATTCATTCTAATGTAATTGTTGGAAGCGATGGATTTGGTTTTGCTCCTAAGGAAGATGGCAGTTATCAAAAAATTCCACAATTAGGAAATGTAGTCATCGAAGATCATGTAGAAATTGGATCCAATACCACCATTGATCGTGCTACAATAGGTTCCACTCATATTCGAAAAGGAGTTAAATTAGATAATCTTATTCAAGTTGCTCATAACGTAGATATTGGAGAAAATACCGTGATTGCTGCTCAATGTGGCGTGAGTGGAAGTACCAAAATTGGAAAAGGGGTTATGATGGGTGGCCAAGCAGGAATTATTGGACACCTCAATGTCGCTGACGGCGTTAAAATTGCAGCCAGAACAGGTATCACAAAAACCATCAAAAAAGCCAATTCAGTGGTGTCTGGTTTCCCCGCTACCGATCAAGTAAACGACTTCAGGAGTCAGATAAACGTCAAAAACCTGCCAAATTTGGAAAAAAGGGTTAAAGAACTCGAAATATTAGTCCAACAACTGTCCCAAAAAGGGTAAATCAGTTAATTTTGCTGGTATTCATTGTATTACCCCCTCGAGGACTTAAACCAAACAAGTATGGATCAACATTTTAATCCCGATAAGCAGCACACTTTATGCGAAAGCGTTAGCATAAGTGGTACTGGATTACACACGGGTGTTTTGGTGGATATGACCTTAAACCCAGCCAACCCTGGTTACGGGATCCAATTTCAAAGAGTAGACCTTCCTAATAAACCTGTTATAAAAGCAGACTGCGATTTAGTCACTGACACTAGTCGTGGAACCACCCTACAAATAGGTGAAGCTAAAATAAGTACGGTAGAACATATTTTAGCGGCATTAGTAGGGATGGGAGTAGATAATGTTTTGATAGAAGTAAACGGACCTGAAATCCCCATCATGGATGGGAGCTCTACCCCTTTTATTGATATGATTGAAAAGACTGGAGTGTTAGAACAAGACGCCGCAAAAGCTTGGTATAGTATAGATGAAAATATATTTCATTACGACGATGAAAAGCGTGTTGAAATGGTGGCACTTCCCGCATTGGATTATCAAATCACCACATTGATTGATTTTAATAGTCCGGTTTTAGGGACACAACATGCTGCCCTTAAAACCATCAAGGATTTTAAAGCAGAAATTGCTCCTTGTCGTACCTTTTGTTTTTTACATGAATTAGAAGCTTTATTAAAACATGATTTAATAAAAGGAGGTGATATTAACAACGCCATTGTGGTGGTTGACAAAGTCATCACTCAAGAAGAAATGAGCCGTTTGGCAAAAGTATTTAAACGTGAAAAAATTGAAGTAAAGAGCGAAGGTTATTTAAATAATCTTGAATTAAGATTTCCAAACGAACCTGCAAGACATAAATTATTAGATGTGGTGGGTGATTTAGCTTTAATTGGATATCCTATTAAAGCACGTATTATCGCGAATCGTCCTGGACATAGTAGCAATGTGGAGTTTGCTAAAAAAATAAAGCAGTACATCAAAAAAAATAAACACGTAAAAGACGTGCCGGTGTATGATCCAACTGCTACACCCGTGTTTAATTTAGAGCAAATTGAAAAAACCTTACCGCATCGTCATCCATTTTTATTTATAGATAAAATCATTGAGCTTACTGATACTTCTATTGTAGGCGTTAAAAATGTAACCTACAATGAATGGTTTTTCCCTGGACATTTCCCAGGAAATCCCGTGATGCCAGGGGTTTTACAAATTGAAGCTTTAGCGCAAACAGGTGGTATTCTTTGTATCAACGCGATGCCTAAAGGTCAATATGATACTTACTTTTTAAAAATAGATAATTGTAAATTTAAACAAATGGTAAAACCGGGTGATACCATGCTATTAAAGATGGAATTAACCGCTCCCATTCGCAGAGGAATTTGCGAAATGAGAGGAACTGTTTATGTAGGAGGTAAAGTCACTACCGAAGCTGACCTAGTTGCTCAAGTAGTAAAACGTGCTGACTAAACATTCTAAAAAAAAGCTATGACACATCCATTTACTTATATTGATCCGAATGCAAAAATTGCACCCAATGTAAAAATTGATCCATTTACTGTCATACATGGAGACGTCACCATTGGCGAAGGCACATGGATTGGGAGTAGCGTGACCATTATGAATGGTACTAAAATTGGAAAAAATTGTCGCATATTTCCTGGCGCCGTAATTGGTGCTGATCCACAAGATTTAAAATTCAATGGCGAAAAAACAACTGTTGAAATTGGAGATGGCACTACCATTCGTGAATTCGTAACTATCAATCGTGGAACTTCTGATAGATGGATTACTAAAGTAGGAAGTAATTGTTTAATCATGGCTTATAGTCATATTGCACATGATTGTATTATTGGCAATCATTGCATATTAAGTAATAGTGTTCAAATTGCAGGCCATGTTACCTTAGGTGACTATGCTTGGATTGCTGGTGTGAGCGCCGTGCATCAATTTGTGAATATTGGACAGCATGCTTATATCGCAGGAGGAAGTTTGGTGAGTAAAGATGTTCCCCCTTATATTAAAGCAGTGCGTAATCCATTAAGTTATGGTGGTGTAAATAGTGTAGGTTTAAAAAGAAGAGGATTTGATTTAGAAAAGATCAACCACATTTTAGATATCTATCGTTATATATTTAATAAAGGGATGAACACCACACAAGCCCTAGAGTTTATTGAAGAAGAACTTCCAGCAACCGATGAGCGCGATGAAATTGTTACTTTTATTAGAGAAAGTGGCAGAGGAGTCATTAAGAGATTTGGTAAAGGAGTAGTGGAAGAAGATTAATCAAGTATGCAAATTAGCCTCCATCAAGCAGGTAAGAAATTCAATAAAGAATGGATTTTTCGACACCTAGATTACACTTTTGAAAAAGGGAATCAGTATGCATTGATTGGCAACAATGGCTCCGGAAAAAGTACATTATTACAAGTCATTTCAGGCTATGCTACTTTATCAAAGGGACAAATACAATGGGGTACTGAAACTTCAGAAACTATTTTCAAACAATTGACGATAGCCGCTCCTTATCTAGAATTAATTGAAGAATTTACAGCCATAGAACAGCTCGCATTTCATATTACTTTTAAGCCCTTCCTTGCAAACATCACTTTTGATTTTATTTTAGAAAAAGTGGGCTTACACAACGCCGCCAACAAACAGATTAGATATTTCAGTAGCGGTATGAAGCAAAGATTAAAATTAGCGATTGCGATTTTTTCGGAGGCTCCTATTTTATTGTTAGATGAGCCTTGTAGTAATTTAGACAAAGAAGGGATTGAATTATATCATGAATTGATTCAACAATATGCACTGCATAAATTAATTATTGTAGGAAGTAATGATCCACAAGAATATTCTTTTTGCAAATATCAGGTCAACTTATTGGAATATAAAAAGTAAGTACATTCACTACTTCTCAAATATTAACTTCTCCACCCTTTATGGGTGCTAACTTTTACTTGCGATCAATAAATTTAAATCGGTATACTTTAAATTGAATCTTTCACTGATATAAAAATCGGTCAATGCACCTTTGTATAAATACACGCCTTCTCTTAAATGTAAGTGTTGCCAAACCATATCTTCCAATCCACCCAAATCACCCATTTGAATTAACAAAGGCATCAATACATTGCTAATGGCTTGACTTGCGGTACGCGCAAAACCACTGGGGATATTAGGAACTCCATAATGAATCACATTATGTTTTATAATAATCGGATTTTCATGATTGGTTAATTCACTCGTCTCAAAACATCCGCCACGATCAATTGCTACATCAATGATGATACTACCGGGACGCATAGCAGCTACCATTTCTTCGGTCACAACAATGGGTGCACGACTATGATCATTCCTCAAAGCACCTACCGCTACTTCACAAGTTTTAAGTTGCTTTGCTAAAATTTTAGGTTCTAGCACACTCGTCCAAACTCTTTGTCCTAAATTATTTTGTAATCGTTGTAAACGTGATACATTATTATCAAATACTTTTACGCTAGCGCCTAATGCCAATGCATTTCGTGTCGCAAATTCACCAATAATATCAGCGCCAATAATGACTACTTTAGTGGGAGGAACACCACTAATACCTCCTAATAAAACTCCTTTCCCTTGATTGAAACTACTCAAGTATTGACCCGCAATGAGCATCACAGCACTTCCTACAATTTCACCCATGCTTCTTAAGATAGGATAGTTTTGATTTTCATCTTTGATATTTTCAATTGCTAAAGCGGTGATTTTTTTAGCCATCAATTTTTCCATCAATCCTTTTTCCAATGCCGTTATATGCAATGGAGAAATAATCGTTTGATTCATTTGTAAATAAGGCAAGTCCGCTTCCACAGGAGGAGCTGTCTTCACTAATATGGGACATTTATACACCGATTCTTTATCAAATACAATTTTAGCCCCTGCTTCGGAATAATCATGATCCGAATAACGACTCCCCTCTCCCGCATTATGCTCCATTAATACTTCATGACCATTCGCCACTAAAACACTTACCGCTTCGGGAATGAGCCCTACTCTATTTTCTTGAAAGGCTTTTTCCTTAGGAATCCCAATGAGCATGGGTTTAGTTTTAAATTTAATATCTAAAACCTCCTCCTGCGTTTCATACAAAATGGAACTATCAATTTGGGGTTTCACCGAGCTCATAATGAAATATTTTTATGAAGATACAAAATTGAAGGATGCTTTAAGGGATATAAATTCGACGATGATCTTTATCTATGATGTCAATTTTAATAAACTGCGTGTCAGAGGGTAATAATCCTAGCGCTTTTTCGGGCCACTCCACTAAACAAAAATCAGCCTCGTCTAAAGTCATTTCTACCCCTGCTCTTTGTGCTTCAGCTTCGTCTTTTAACCGATACCAATCCATATGGTAAATGACTTTCTCGTTGGCATGGTATTCGTTCATAATAGCAAAAGTGGGACTAGACACTTGATCTTTCACCCCCATATTTTTACAAATGGCACTTATTAGAGTGGTTTTACCTGCACCCATGGGAGCCTCTAAAGCCCATACTCTAGTGTGACCGAATTGAGTCAATAATTCGGAGGCTATTTTCTCTATTTCATTGATGTGATAAAACCATTCCATAGGACAAAGATAAGCTATGCAATTAAAATGTTCATGTACCTTTGTAAGGTAAATTTGCACCTATGGAAGAAGTACAGTGGAAAGTAGATGGAATGAGTTGCACCAATTGCGCATTGTCTATACATAAATATTTACAATCAGAAGGAATCAAAGAGCCTAAAGTAAGTTTTATGGAAGGCGAAGTTCAATTTCAACTTCCCGAAAATGTAAATAAAGAAAATTTAGCAAAAGGCATTAAAGGCCTAGGTTACAAAGTACGTGGAAATGAGGAAGCCACCCCTGTCAAAAAATGGCTGGATACCCAAGGAGAACGATCTGCTTTTTGTTTCCTATTTACATTGCCTTTATTAATACACATGTTACCGGGCGTTCATATTCATTGGATGATGAACCCTTATGTTCAATTAGCATTTACCACTCCTGTATTCATAGTTGGGATGAGTTATTTTGGAAGAAGTGCATGGAATAGTATGACCAATGGTATTCCTAACATGAATGTATTAGTAGCCATTGGGGCCATTGCTTCTTTTGGATATAGTTTATATGGAACATTGATTGGACAAGGACAAGCCTTTGCCTATTATGAAACCACAGCTACTATTATTACATTAGTATTTTTTGGAAATTATTTAGAAGATAGTTCGGTTCAATCCACTCAACGTGCCTTAAAGGATTTAGTAAAAGCACAAAAAGTAATGGCGAATATGATTGTGTTTGACGACCAACACAAGGAAGTTATTTTTAATGTAGAAAGCAGTACTTTAAAAGTAGGCGATCTAGTTTTAATGAATACGGGAGAAACCGTTCCCATGGATTGTAAAATATTATGGGGAGAAGCCAATGTGAATGAATCCATTGTAACAGGAGAAAGTGTTCCAGTACATCGTACTATGAAAGACCCACTATTAGGTGGAAGTACGATTGAAAATGGAACCTTAAAAGCCTATATCACTGCGGTGGGAGATGATACGGTATTAGCGAATATTTTAAAAATGGTAAAGGCCGCTCAAGGCGAAAAACCACCGGTACAAATTTTGGCAGATAAAATTAGTGCAGTATTTGTTCCACTGGTATTAGGTATTGCACTCATCACACTTATAGGAAATTATTATTTCACTGCTATTGGATTTGGTGAAAGTATGTTACGAGCCATTGCTGTACTCGTGATTTCATGTCCCTGTGCCATGGGATTAGCCACTCCAGCTGCTATTGCAGTGGGATTGGGTCGTGGGGCGCGCAATGGAGTCTTATTTAAAAATGCGAAAAGTTTAGAAACCTTTAAAGATATCAAACAAGTCGTGTTTGATAAAACAGGAACCTTAACAACAGGACACTTTACGATTGCTGCGCATGAAGTCATAGGAAATATCACACGAGAAGCATTTAAAACATTAGTGTACTCCTTAGAGAAATATTCAAATCATCCCATTGCAAAATGTATTAGCAAGGAATGGAAATCCAATCAACCAATTGCTTGGAAAACGATTGAAGAGGTAAAAGGAATCGGTATTAAAGCTACAGACCATGAAGGAAATGAATATTGGGCTGGTTCTTATAAAGTGATTTCCCAAAATGTAACGGACAAGTCCCACAATATTTTTGTACTTAAAAATAATATTTTATTAGGTTGGTTAGATGTAGAAGATGAAATTAGAGAAGAAGCAAAAAATGTGATTGAAACTTTACACCATCAAGGTATTCATACTATTTTATTAAGCGGTGACCAAACATCCAAATGTGAAAAAGTAGGAAAAGCATTAGGCATTCAAGAAATTATCAGCGAACAAAGTCCTGCAGATAAATTAGCAAAACTAGAAGCCCTTACTTTACAAAGCCCTACTGCCATGGTGGGTGACGGCATTAATGATGCGCCAGCCTTAGCAAAAGCCACTATAGGAATCTCATTAAGCAATGCGTCCCATATTGCCATCCAAAGTGCTCAAGTTATTTTAATGAACCAAGGGTTGAAGAATTTACCTATGGCACTTGGATTAGGAAGACGTACCTATGAAACTATCAAAGAAAATTTAGCATGGGCCTTCTCTTATAATATAGTTGCTATTCCAGTGGCAGCATTTGGTTTATTAGGTACCTGGGGGCCCACTTATGGTGCCTTGATCATGGCTTTGAGTGATGTGGTATTGGCTATTAATTCATTAAGGTTATTCCGTAAAAAACTGGTATAACCTTTTGGAAAACGTATCTGAAATATTAAAAAAATATTGGGGCTATGATACATTCAGACCTCAACAATTAGCTGTCATCAATGCAGTACTGGAGGGAAAAGATGTGTTAACGCTTTTGCCTACCGGAGCAGGCAAATCACTTTGCTTTCAAATACCCACTTTATACCAACAAGGAATTTGTGTTATTATTAGTCCGCTCATTGCATTAATGCAGGACCAGGTGAAAGATCTAACCCATAAAAAAATTGCAGCCATTCAAATAGGAGGTCAATTAAGTAATGAGGAAGAGTCCTTCATTATGAAAGAGGCCATTGCAGGAAAGTATTCTTTTATTTATTGTTCTCCCGAAAAATTAGCTCAATCCAATTTTCAAGATTTTTTAAAACAACTCACTATTACTTTATTTGCAATAGATGAAGCCCATTGTATTTCACAATGGGGCTATGATTTTAGACCTTCCTATAGAAAGCTAAGTGTTATAAAAAAACTATTCCCTGCTGTTCCTGTTTTAGCTATGACGGCTTCCGCCATTCCAATGGTTCAAACAGATATATTAAAACAACTTGCACTTAAAGATGCTCGTATTATCACTGATAGTTTTTTACGCCCTCATTTAAAATATAGTGTTCAAAAAGTAGCTGTTAAATTACATACCTTAAGATCCTTACTCAATAAAGTGACTGGATCGGTGATTATTTATTGCAATACCCGAAACAATGTAAGTCAGTTAACACAATTACTCAAAGCGTATCAATATACTGTAGGCGAATATCATGCAGGGCTTCCCTTAGAAACCAGACAACATACCCAAGAACAATGGATGCAAGATAAAATTCAAATTGTGGTGAGTACGAGTGCCTTTGGCATGGGTATAAATAAATCTGGTGTAAGAGCTGTCATTCATTATGAAATACCAGGCAGTATTGAACAATATTATCAAGAAGCTGGAAGAGCAGGGCGCGATGGTCAACCTGCAGAAGCCATTTTATTATATCAGCCCAATGATTGGGACTATTGGTTATCGGTGCAAGAAAAAAAATTCCCTAGTATTGAAATGATTAAACAAGTATTTCAATATTTAGTAGATTATGTTCAACTCCCTATGGGATTAGGTGAGAAACAACAATTTTTATTTGATTTTGATATTTTTTGTGCCCGTTTTGAATTAGATAAAATGATTACGCGAAATGCTTTACAGTGGATTGAACAAGAAGGTCATGTTAAGTTTTCTGCGGCCTCCTTTAAACCCTCTTTAGTACATGTATATGCAGATCGATTTACCATCGAAAATTTTGAGCAGCAAAACCAAATATTAGGAATCGTTCTTCAAACTTTATTGCGCAGTTATGGCGGTATTTTAGACAGCCCACAATATATCAATGAGAATGTATTAGCAACGGTACTGCAAAGAGATATTTATTTTGTACAAACTAGTTTGAAAAAATTACAAGAGTATGGATTGCTTTCTTATGAACAAAAAGAAAACCAGCCTGTGGTTCAATTTAATTGGAACAGAGCTTCTGCGTCATTTATGAAATTAGATTTAGACAATTATACCTTACGTAAAAAAGCCTTTCAGGAAAGAATCCAACAATTTTGCAGGTACATCATAGGACAGGGCTTGGATTGCAGAAGTGTATTTTTAGCCCAATATTTTGGCGAAAACAACCCCCACCCCTGTAAAATTTGCGACCTTTGTACAAGTACGAAGAAATAGGTATATTTTTAACAAAACATTGGAAAACCATTTTTAGACAAGCCGCTTAAAAATCGTTTCTTTGAACAAAGCAATCATTATGGAAGAGAAAAAAATAAGCAAAATACTATTGTGCGAGGATGACAGTAATTTAGGTTTAGTACTTAAAAACTACCTCGAATTAAACGATTACGAAGTGACACTAGAACGTGATGGACGTTTAGGATTAGCAGCTTTTCAACGTGAAAAATTTGATTTGTGCTTACTTGATGTGATGATGCCCCATGTGGACGGATTCACTTTAGCCGAAGAAATTAGAGACATTGATCCCGATGTCCCTTTATTTTTTCTGAGTGCTAAAACTTTGAAGGAAGATATTATTCACGGTTATAAACTAGGCGCAGACGATTATATCACTAAACCTTTTGATAGCGAAGTATTATTACATAAGATAAAAGCCATCATTAAGCGAAACGAAGAAGATCATAAAATTACGGACAATCTTGAATTTGAATTAGGAGGCTATCACTTTAATCCTAAATTAAGAGAATTGACTTTTAAATTAAAAACTCAAATTTTAAGCCCTAAGGAAAATGAATTATTAAAAATGTTAGCAGAAAATAAAAATGATTTATTGACGCGCGAAAAAGCATTAAAAAAGATTTGGGGCAGTGATACTTATTTCAATGGTCGTAGCATGGACGTTTACATTGCTAAGCTTAGAAAATATTTAAAAGAAGACGACACCATTGAAATCGTAAATATTCACGGCAATGGATTTAGATTGGTCGTAGAATAATATTATCTAAATAATTCAGGATTCTCCATGGAAGGGCGAGGAGGTTTTTTACCTAAATGTTCATAGGCTTTGTGTGTCACTTCTCTGCCTCTGGGTGTTCTTTGTAAAAAACCTTCTTGAATTAAAAAAGGTTCATACACTTCCTCGATGGTTCCAGATTCTTCTCCTACCGCAGTCGCTATAGTTGATATCCCCACAGGACCTCCTTTGAATTTTTCAATAATGGCCAACAAAATACGATTATCCATTTCATCTAAACCATGCTCATCCACATTCAATGCTTTTAGCGCATGTTTGGTAATGCCTATATCCACTGTGCCATCATTGAGTACTTGCGCAAAATCACGCACACGTCTTAATAACCCATTGGCAATTCGGGGTGTTCCTCTACTACGACGTGCAATTTCACCTGCCGCATCACTTTGAATGGCCACGTCTAATATAGAGGCACTTCTTAAAATAATTTTTTCAATCACTGAAGCTGGATAATATTCCAATCTGGATTTTATCCCAAAACGAGAAAGCAATGGTGCCGTTAATAAACCACTTCTTGTAGTGGCTCCCACTAATGTAAATGGATTTAAATTAATTTGAATACTACGTGCATTGGGACCGCTATCAATCATGATATCAATCTTATAATCCTCCATCGCAGCATATAAATATTCTTCCACCACCGTACTCAAACGATGTATCTCATCAATAAACAAAACATCATTAGCTTCCAAACTAGTTAATAAGCCCGCTAAATCACTGGGCTTTTCAATGACAGGACCTGAGGTTTCTTTAATTTGAACCCCCATTTCATTGGCAACAATTCTACTTAAAGTAGTTTTACCTAATCCTGGAGGGCCATGAAATAAAATATGATCCAAAGCCTCCCCTCTCATTTTAGCCGCCTTAATAAAGATGCTCAAGTTTTCAATCAATTGAGGTTGCCCAGTGAAGGCATCCATCTCTCTTGGACGAATACTATTTTCAAATTCTCGGTCCTGAGGATTTAAACCTGATGTATTGATATCTACTAAAGGATTGGGCATGAATGGGTGCTAAGGGTGACTAATTAATTATAAGTGATTATTTATTTAGCAGCCACATAAGGCTTCTCTAATAAATATTTATAAATAAATTTATTTTTTAAATCAGTAAAGTGTTTGCCTTTTGCCCCGCCCCAGCCATGTCTTCCTCCTGGGTATAACATAAATTCAACTTCTTTACCATTGTCTTCTAAGGCACTTAAAAACTGAATTGAATTTTGCATGTGAACATTGTCATCCATCGTGCCATGTACTAATTGTAAAACTCCTTTAAAGTTTTTGATATGTGTCATTACATTACTTGATTTATATCCTTCTGGATTTTCTTTAGGCGTATCCATGTATCTTTCGGTATAATGAGAATCATACAAATCCCATGATGTTACACTACCCCCCGCCATGGCATGTGTAAATACAGAAGCACCATAAGTTAATGCATAACAACTCATATAACCACCGTAGCTAAATCCTGTAATAGCCACTTTAGTGGGATCTGCTTGACCATTAGCAATAAACCATTTTGCCATTGTCATATAATCCTGCATTTCCCAATATCCTAAATTGCGATACATGTAATTCACACCTTCTTTTCCAAAATGTCCACTTGCACGATGATCAAATGCCACTTGAATCAGCCCTTCTTTCGCCCAATTTTCACGTGCACTAGAATAGTTCCAGCTATCCATCACTGTACCAGCATTAGGTCCTCCATAAATGCTTACCAATATTGGATACTTTTTAGTTGGATCCATATTTTTAGGCCATGTTACTAAGGCAGGTAATTCATATAAGCCATCATCACTTTTAATACGAATCAATTCTGTTTTAGCTACTTCCTCTGTTTTAAAATTGGCCTCCACGGAAGTTCCTAAAACCTCCATCGCTTTCGTTTTAGTGTCAATCAAACCAATACTAGTGGGGGTTTTCACATTACTATATACCGACACGACATGTTTCCCGTCTGGAGATAAATTAGTTTGACTATGATTGTAATCCCCTGCAGTCAATCTCTTTAAATTTTTTCCATCAAATCCTACTGCATATAAATCAATTCTAGCAGAGCTCTCTATTCCTCTTGCTGTAAAATAAATTGTTTTGTTTTTTTCGTCTATGGATTTAATTCCAGTGACAGTAAATTTACCAGAAGTAATAGAGTTTATGAATTGCCCATTCATTTGATACAAATACAATTGATTCCAACCCGTCGCATCCGATTGTGCGATGTAGCCTTTATTATTTGCTAAAAAATTAATACGGCCTCCTACTCTATCTTCTAAATCAATCCATGTTTTTTGATATTCTTTATACACTTCTTTTTTAGCACCTGTCGCCATATCTAATTCATAGATCTTTAAATTATTTTGGCCGCGATCCATCCAAGACAACCACATCGCATTCGTATTTGGATTCCAAATAGGCCATCCAAAATATTGATCCTCTTGATCATTAAAATCAGCCCAAGTAATATTGCCTCCTGTTGGCGTGGTCCAACCTATTTTAACAGTAGGATTTGCATCCCCCACTTTTGGATAACGTGTTTCTTCTACAAAACCATGCTGGCCTTCACTATTATAAATAGGGAACATAGGCACATTGCGTTCATCAAAACGCATAAAAGAAATAAACTTACTATCAGGGCTCCACCAAAAAGCACGGTATTGAGTGGGGCGACCAAAAATTTCTTCAAAATATACCCAGCTCGCATAACCGTTTAAAATCCCCTTTGTGGATTCATTGGTAATGGCAGTCACTTTTGCATCTGCTACCGAAACGGTATACAAATTATTATTTTGTGTGTACGCCACATATTGTCCATCAGGTGATAAAGTGGGATTTTTCTTTTCTTTTTTATCAGAAGTTATTTGCTTCTCTACTCCATTGACTTTTACAAAAATATCACCCTCCTTGACTGTCATCAACTTTTCTTCTTTAGCCACCGGTGGCGCAGGAGTATATTGTTTAGTATTGATATTATAAACATAATCGGCAGCAGTAGTATTGCCATTTATTTTGGTGTTAATCACAAATTCATCATTATTCAACCAACGATTAAATCGTGGTAAGCTAGAATAAGGCATTTGAGCAAACAAATACAATCCCAACAATAATTGACTTCCTAATAAAGCAATTTTTTTCATAGTTGATTTTTTGGAGGGTCCAGGAACCCCTTTTTAAAAAATAGAAAATATCGAAAACTTAAATTACAACATTTATCATCTTGCCTTTCACAAAAATGAGTTTTTTTAAGGGCTTGCCTTCCATCCATTTTTGAACTAAGGCATTGTCAAGTACCATATTACGAACTTCTTCCTCCGTTGCAGCCAAGTCTATGGCAATATTGGTCCTCATTTTACCATTAATACTTACCGGATATTCTTTGGAAGTTTCTAGCACATATTTTGCTTCAAATACAGGATAGGCAGCATTTACAACCAGCCCTTCATTTCCGAGTAATTGCCATAATTCTTCACAAAAATGCGGTGCATAAGGAGTCATTAAAACAAGCACTTGCGATAAAACCGATTTTTTATGGCATCCGAGATCAAATAATTCATTAATACATATCATGAAGGTGCTCACCGCAGTATTAAAGCTGTATCGTTCGGTGTCCTCTTCAATTTTTTTGATGGTTTTATGTAAGACTTTAAGTTCTTCGGCTGTCGGCTCCCCTTCCTCCCAAACCTTCCCTTTCATTTCATCATAAAATAATCTCCAAAACTTTTTCAAGAAGCGATGTACTCCTTCAATTCCCTTCGTATCCCATGGCTTGCTTTGTTCTACTGGGCCTAAGAACATTTCATACATTCTAAAAGTATCTGCTCCATATTTTTCAACTAATACATCTGGATTCACCGTATTAAATTTAGACTTCGACATTTTTTCAACTTCTACTCCACAAATGTATTTACCCTCTTCTAAAATAAATTCAGCATGCGCGTAATCTGGCTTCCATTTTTTAAATGCGTCCGTATCTAGTTCCAATCCATCCACTATGTTTACATCCACATGTAATGGATCTACTTGATGGAGATGAGCAAGACCTGCAGACACAAATGTTTGGGTCCCTCTTTTTCTAAAAACAAATCGGGAACTTCCTTGAATCATTCCTTGATTCAATAATTTTTTGAAAGGCTCTTCAAAACCAATATGGCCTAAATCATATAACACTTTCGTCCACATTCTGCTATATAACAAATGACCCACTGCATGTTCGGTCCCTCCAATATACAAATCCACTTGACCCCAATAATCACTTGCTTTTTTACTACAAAAAGCTTCCTCATTATGCGGATCCATATATCTTAAAAAATACCAACTACTTCCCGCATAACCCGGCATGGTATTGGTTTCATATTGCGCCTGTTTCCAAGCATCTATATTAGACAAAGGCCCTTCTCCTTCTGGGCCTGGACCATAATGATCTACTTCAGGTAATAATAAGGGTAATTCAGATTCCTTTAAAGGATACGCAATCCCCTCTTTCCATTGTATGGGAAAAGGTTCTCCCCAATATCTTTGACGGCTAAAAGCTGCATCACGCATTTTATAGTTCACTTTGCGTTTGCCAATCCCCATTGACTCTATTTTATCATTCACAATGGTAATTGCCTCTTTTTGTACTACCCCATTTAAAAAATCACTATTAAATAAAACGGCATCCTTAGTTGAATTTGCTTCCACTCCATTAAACGCATCTCCAATAATATTCGTTATAGGAATATTAAAATGTTGCGCAAATTTAAAGTCACGATCATCGCCACAAGGCACGGCCATAATGGCTCCTGTTCCATATCCCGCTAATACATATTCCGAAATCCAAATAGGAATTTCTTGTTGATTAAAAGGATTAATGACATAAGCGCCTGTAAAACATCCAGTTATTTTTTTCTCTGCAATACGCTCTCTTTCACTTCTGCTTTTTACATAGGTGATATACTCTTCCACTTCTTGTTGATGCGCATGGGGAACTATTTTAGAAATAAGTTCATGCTCTGGAGCTACAACCATAAAGTCGACTCCAAAAACAGTATCAGGTCTTGTGGTATAGACGCGTAATTTTTCGTTCGTGTTATGAATTGCAAATTCTATTTCAGCTCCTTCACTTTTTCCAATCCAATTAGATTGCATTTCCTTCATTGCGTCACTAAACTGAATGGTATCTAAACCACTTAATAATCGGTCAGCATATTCTGTAATGCGCAAATACCATTGACGTAATTTTTTCTTTTCTACCGGATGTCCGCCTCTTTCACTTAATCCATTGATCACTTCATCATTTGCCAACACCGTGCCCAAAGCCGCACACCAATTCACTTCTCCAAAACCACAAAACGCAATTCGATATTGCATTAAAATATCTTGTTGTTGTTTTTCTGTAAACCCTTTCCAATCATTGGCATTCAACTGCAACTTATTATCAGCAGGACATACATGATGCTTGTTGCCTTCTTTTTCAAAAGCGCTGATCAAATTTGCAATAGGAATTGCTTTTTGTTGCGCCCTATCAAAATAGCTATTGAATAATTGTAAAAAAATCCATTGTGTCCAATGATAATAATTAGGAAGACAAGTACGCACTTCTCTTTCCCAATCATAACTAAATCCAATATTATCTAACTGACTTCTAAAGTTGGCAATATTGTCGTGTGTACTTTTTGAAGGGTGTACTCCATTTTCAATAGCGTATTGTTCGGCAGGTAATCCAAATGCATCATATCCCATGGGATGTAATACATTAAAACCTTGAAGTCTTTTAAATCGACTATAAATATCTGAAGCAATATACCCTAATGGATGTCCTACATGCAAACCAGCACCACTTGGATAAGGAAACATATCCAATACATAGCACTTCGGTTTACTTGATTCATTTGAAACCTGATATGCTTTTTGCTCTTTCCAAATTGCTTGCCATTTTTTTTCAATGGCCCTAAATTGATACTCCATCTAATAACTTTTCTGAATGAACAGGTGGAATCCTAACATTTCTTTAACCAAAATTAAAAAACCAGCCAATTTGTGGTTAAAAAATGAATAATTCACCCTCTGCAAATGTAAGCCATTAGCGTTCAAAACCCTACATTTGCAATGTGAACAAGTAAAATTTTAATGCTATGGCAGCCAACGGATCCGCATCTCTCCAACGAAGTAAACCCAATTACATTTACAGCATTATTGGGGTTGCTATTGTTTTGTTTATTATGGGTATTATGGGATGGCTTTTTTTGAATCTTCATGCCATTGGCGATAATTTTAAGGAGGATATTCGCATCAGCGTTTATTTACGTAGTGTCGATAAAAATACCATTGGAAAAATCCAACAATATATTGCAACACAGGATTATGCCAAAAACGTGGAATATGTGGATAAGGAAAAAGCAAAAGCCATTTGGAACAAAGAAAATAATGAAGATTGGGCCAAAATTCTAGATGTTAACCCCCTCCCAGAAAGTGTTGATTTTTTCGCCAAAGCGAATTATGTTAATACCGATAGTTTAGAGCATATCAGCAGTAGTATTAAAGAATCTTTTAAATCGGAAGTGGCCGATATTCAATACCCTAAAAGTTTAGTAAGCAGCTTAAATGAAAGAACTACTAAAATTGGAGTGATCTTTTTAGTGATGTCCATCATTTTATGCATTATTGTTATTATTAGTATAGATAATACGATTCGTTTAGCGATGTTTAGCAATCGTTTTTTAATCAAAACCATGCAAATGGTGGGAGCCACTCGAAGTTTTATAGCAAAGCCTTTGGTGATTCGCGCACTTCTTAATGGACTTATTAGCGCTGGTATTGCTATCTTTTTAATGTTTAGTTTAATTCAGTGGTCTAGCTTACAATTTCCTCAAATAAAAACCATTCAAGGAATAGGAAATGACCTCATGTTATTCGGAGGATTAATTATCTTAGGGGTGGGTATTTCAGTCTTAAGCACCTACCGTAGTGTCGTGAAATATTTAAAAATGAAATTAGACGAACTATATTAAAATCTACTAAAAATAATTTAAACCAGATTATAAATTCAATCTCATGAATCAAAAAGAAACAAAAAAATCATTGGCTATTTTTGGAAAGTCAAATTACATATGGATGTTAGTAGGTGCCGCTTTAATCATAGCTGGTATGCTTTTAATGTCTGGCGGCAAAAGTGCCGATCCTAATGTATTTAATGAAAATGAAGTGTATAGTTTTAGACGTATTACCTTGGCACCAATTGTGATGATCGCAGGATTTTTAGTAGAAATCTATGCTTTATTTAAAAAGTCATAACATTTTATTAAAACAATTTACTAAAATTTCAACTTTAAGGTTTCATTGACGAGCATTCAAACTTATTAAATTTCATGTATGAATTTATTTCAGTCCATCATCATCGCTATCATTGAAGGTATCACCGAATTTTTGCCTATTTCAAGTACGGCTCACATGAAATTCGCGAACCCTTTTTTAGGAATTACCGCAAATCCTTTCGTGGACTTATATGAAATCGTGATTCAATTAGCAGCCATTGCATCGGTTGTAATTATTTATCGCAAACGTTTTTTTGATTTCAAACATATCAGCTTTTACTTGAAATTAATAGTAGCAGTGATACCTGCATTAATATTTGGTGCACTGTTAAAAAAACATATTGATGCAGCTTTAAGTAATTTATGGGTGATAGCGACTGTGATGTTAGTAGGGGGTATTGTTTTATTATTCATTGATCGATTGTTTGAAAAAAAGGAGACAGTGAATGAAGATGCTGAATTCAGCTATAAAAAATCATTTATAGTAGGGTGCTTTCAGGTTTTATCTATTTTATTTCCAGGATTAAGTCGAAGTGCTGCTACTATTATTGGCGGCATGAGCCAAAAGTGGAGTAAAAAAACAGCCTTAGAATTTTCTTTTTTTCTAGCAGTCCCTACCATGCTTGCTGCTTCTGCAAAAAGTACCCTAGACGTTTACAAAACCAATCCTGAAGTATTTGCAAGCAATAATCTAATGCTACTCTTAGTAGGTGCTATTGTTGCATTTATAGTGGCTTTGCTAAGTGTCCAATTTTTAATTCGCGTGGTTGAAAAGCAAGGATTTAGAATATTTGGATGGTATCGTATTGCATTAGGAGCCGTCATCTTGGTGTTATTGTTCACCCATCATATTTAGTAACCATCCCTACTCCCCCAGTTTGGACATTTATTTGTATTTTTAAAATACAAAATAATTGCCATGCAAACAGCTTCTAAAAAAGTAATTAATGGTTGGGCGATGTACGATTGGGCCAATAGTGTCTATAACCTAGTCATCACCAGCACCATATTCCCCGCTTATTATGAAGCAGTGACGGGAGATGGCAATGAAAATACGTTAATTGATAAAATCAAAATTGGATCTTTTGAGATTTCCAACACTGCACTATATAATTATGTTTTAGCAATTGCTTTTGTGATAGTCGCCCTATTATCTCCCATATTATCCTCCATTGCTGATTATAGAGGTAATAAAAAACAATTCCTTCGTTTTTTCTGTACCATGGGAAGTTTGGCTTGCGCTTCTCTTTATTTTTTTGATAGCAATCATATTATTGGTGGATTCATTTCAGTCATTATTGCTTGTGTGGGTTTTTGGGGAAGCTTAGTTTTTTACAATTCTTATTTGCCAGAAATTGCTGCTCCAGAAGATCGTGATAGCGTAAGCGCTAAAGGATTTATGATGGGCTATATTGGATCTGTCTTATTGCAATTAATTTGTTTCGTGTTTGTGTTAAAGCCGGATATCTTTGGCATAACCGTTGCAAAAGCATCTCAAATTTCTTTTTTATTAGTAGGAATTTGGTGGATTTGCTTTGGATGGTTTTCCATTTCTAGATTACCTGATGGAAGAGGCGCTAAAGGAGCACACAGCAATAAATTATTTGTACAAGGCTATAAGGAACTCCATAAGGTTTGGATAGAATTAAAATCACTCCCTATCTTAAAAAGATTTTTAGTTTCCTTTTTCTTTTATAATATGGGGGTACAAACGGTAATGTTAGCGGCCACTTTGTATGGCAAAAGTGAATTAAATATCCCTACAACTAATTTGATTATTGCCATATTAATTATTCAAATTGTAGCCATCCCTGGGGCACAATTAATGGCAAAATTGGCAAGCAAATGGGGTAACTTCAATACCATCATGATGGCTATAGTGATATGGATAGGTGGTTGTATCATGGGTTATTATCTACCTCGCAATAGTGTTGTCCCTTTTTATACTTTAGCCATTGTGGTGGGATTCGTAATGGGAGGTATTCAATCTGTTAGTAGAAGTACGTATTCCAAATTGATGCCAGAAACAGATGATACCACTAGCTATTTTAGCTTTTTTGATGTCACTGAAAAAATAGCGATAGTCATTGGAATGTTTAGCTTTGGATTCATTAACGAAATTACTGGATCCCAACGTAACTCGGTACTAGCACTTTGTATTTTCTTTGTGATTGGATTTGTTTTATTATATCGAACCTCTAAATTAAAGGGACATGAAGGTATTTAGTATACATACAGGAAAGTTTAAGTTAGATGGTGGCGCTATGTTTGGCGTAGTCCCTAAATCCCTATGGAATAAGCTGATTCCAGCAGATGAAAATAACTTATGCACTTGGGCTTTACGTTGTTTATTAGTGATAGAAGGAGATCGTAAAATATTAATTGACACAGGCATGGGTAATAAACAAGACGCTAAATTTTTTAGTCATTATGACCCGCATGAAACTAAATCACAAGAAGAAGCACTACAACCTCTTCATATTGCGCTATCTGATATTACTGATGTTTTACTTACGCATCTTCATTTTGATCATGTGGGAGGCGCTATTCAAAAAAAGGAAGAAAACTACTTTCCCACTTTCCCAAATGCTACTTATTGGGTAAGCCGAACGCAATGGGATCTTGCCTTACAACCCAATGCACGCGAAAAGGCCTCTTTTTTAAAAGAGAATATTATTCCGCTACAAACATCTGGTCAATTAAAACTAATTGAGCTCCCCTCCTTTAAGAGTGATTCAAGTTTACAAGAAATTCATTTTTCGGAATCCATCACTTGTATTGTGGTAAATGGACATACACAAGGCATGTTACTTCCTAAAATAAAAATCAATGGACAATATGTAGTGTTTATGGCTGATTTATTACCTTCTGTAGCACATATTCCATTACCTTATGTGATGGGTTATGACATGCAACCCTTAATTACTTTGCAAGAAAAAGAAATATTTTTGAAGGAAGCCTGTGCTAATAATTTTACTTTATTTTTCGAACATGACGCGACAAATGAATGTTGCTCATTACAAAATACTGAAAAAGGGATCAGGGTAAAAGAATGTTTTACTTTAGAACATTGGTTAACCGCTTAAGGTTATTCATTCACCAATTCTATCAAAGAAGTCAAAGGATGTCTTAAGTTTTCGTAGCCCACCATATCTACTTTAATACTACCCACGATGATAGGTGTTTCAATACGCACTGGTATATGATTTTCGTCGTCAGTGACCCAAACTGTCATTTTTTCGCCCCCCTCAAACATAGACCCTTTCACCAATAATGGTGCTAGTTTTATGACTTTAAAACGACCGTATCTAGTGGTAATTTCTGACCTACCTAAAAATTTAAAATAAGAGGGATATAATTCCTTGTCTAAGAAAAAGCTGAGAAAGAATTTATCATTTATTTGGCTATTAGAATAGTTGATATTTCTTGCTGCATAAATTGCGCTGATGACATCAAAAGTGCAATCTGCTCCTTTAAAAGTACCCGCTTCGGTAGTGACTGAATTTGCTTTTTGATTATATAATACTTCTTGCTTTTGATGAAAACCTCCCTCATTAATTTCACGTGTAAATTGATAAGGCAACAAGGTTTTAGCATCCACTATACTTTGATATTTATCTCTTACTTTAAAAATCCAATCATACTTCATGTTAGATTTTCCATTACAAGTCAAGGTATAAGCATCAGATCCATTCCAATTAGAATTTTTTACTGTAAAATCGGCTCTGCCTGCATTTACATAAAGTCCGATGACATTATAATAAATGATATAATTTACCTTTTCGCCTGCATTAAAGGAAGTATTGACCTGATTGCAAATGCCAGTATTATTCCCCCGAATAGGTTGGGTGAAAAAAAATAGAGATAAGAATATTTGTAAAAAAAACATAAAACGAATCGGCTATTAAGGTTGCCACAAAATTATTGTTTTAAACGGAAATTCAACAATAAGAAGGCCCCAATTATAGCAGGCAACAAAAAATTAACAGCCCATATAAGAGTACTTACACAAATGAGCATTAAGCTATTATCATACCAAGCTGCTAATAATACCACTATCAATTGCCCCCTAATCACCAAATCGGTCAAGCTTATAGCTGGAATAATACTTAAACATAAAAACATCACGGACAGTGCAATCCACAATTCAAACAAAGGAACTGGAATCGAAAATATTTTCACCACCCAAATATATTGAACCATAAAAATGATATACTTCAACAGGGACAATAATAATAATTTAATTTTTACATCTATGCCAATTTGTAAAGCAGTCATTTTTTGAAGCCACCCTTTAAATTGTCCAGGATGAAAATATATATAATAAGCCATCAATACTACCATAGGCCCTAACCATTTTAACCAAGGGAAAAAAGGTAAATTAAAAAACATTCCAAAAGCACCCATTGTTAATGTGATTATTAATTGAGCATAATTAGACCAAGCAAGTTGCGCCACTCCTTTCCATTTATGTCCTGTCTCTAAAAATAGAATACGCCCTACGTAATCTCCAGATCTTACAGGAGTAAAAAATGCAAAAGCTTGCCCTACTAAAACTGTTTTTAAGGATTTTAACATGCTCAATGGATTCCAATGAGCTAACAATATTTTCCATTTCAATGCTTCGGTTGCATAATTCAAGCAAAATAATAACACCAGTAAAAACCATTCCGAAAATGTGATTCGCTTAAATTGAAATTGAATGGCTTCCCCATGCGCTAGTAGGTTAGGATGATGTAATACTTTTTGATAGATGGCCCAGGCGCAAACAATAAATAAAATGAAGCCAATACTTTTATTGAGCAAGGAAAATATTTTATTGCCATCTACTTCTTTCATAGTGCGTAAAGTTCGGAATTTGAAGCGATATCTGTAACTTTAATCTTATGTCCCATAAATCCAAATCGCCTCTTATTCTAGGAATTGATCCAGGCACTCAAATATTAGGGTATGCCCTATTAAAAGGGGGGCCGCATCCTGAATTAATTGAGATGGATGTTTTAAAACTTACTAAGGAAAAAGATATCTATGCGCGTCTGGAAATGATTCATGTAAAAATGGTAGATGTCATTCAACAATATCACCCCACTCAATTTGCCATTGAAGCTCCTTTTTTTGGAAAGAATATTCAAAGTATGCTCAAACTAGGAAGAGCACAAGGCGTAGCGATTGCAGCGGCTATGCAGTTTAAATTGTCCGTCACCGAATATGCTCCCAAAAAAGTAAAGCAATCTATTACAGGTAATGGGAACGCAGATAAAGAAATGGTATGGAAAATGCTAGAGCGTACTTTAAAGCTTACAAAGCAACCCAAGTATTATGATGCTACCGATGCTTTAGCAGTTGCATTATGTCATTGGTATCAAATTAGTGGTCCTGTTTTACCCAGTGTGAAAGGGCTCAAAGGCTGGGATGCATTTTTAGCTAAAAATCCCGATAGAATTAAAAAATAGGATCCAACATAAAAGCTCACTTCCCATTTACAATACCCTTCTGTACAATTAGACTTTTAGCTTGCTTACAATTTCATTTTGAATGGCAATCATTTCTTCTGAAGTGAAGCTTAATTTAGGACCTGAAAATTCCATGTCTTTCGCTTGATTAATGGGAATCAAATGCAAATGTGCATGCGGCACTTCTAATCCCACAGTAACCATCCCTACTCTATTACATTCAAAGCTTGCCTCTATTGCTTTTGCAATGGGTTTGGCAAATAATAAAAGTTCGGCCAAGTATTCATCAGGCACATCAAATATTTTATCTATTTCCAATTTAGGAATAATAAGGGTATGCCCTTTTTGCAACGGGAAAATATCTAAAAAAGCAAAAAACTTTTCAGACTCTGCAATTGTATAGGAAGGAATAGTTCCTTGAATAATTTTAGTAAATAAAGTCATAAGGTTGTCGCATTAAATGATGATTAAAGTTACTACAAAATAAAGCGGCTATCATAACATGATAGCCGCCACAAAAAATATTTCTTACTCCTAAATAGAGATACCACTTCTATTTAAGATGCCGCTACTATTTAAATTGTAATATTTTCAATTGTAAATTTCATAGTGCCATTGGGCGCTTGTATTTCTGCCACTTCACCTACTTTCTTCCCAAGCAACCCTTTTCCAATGGGAGAGGAAGCAGAGATCTTACCCGCTTTTAAATCGGCTTCTTTTTCCCCTACTAAATGATAAGTAACTGTTTTTTTAGTCGCATGATTCGTAATAGTGACTTTCGTTAAAATGGTCACTTTACTCGTATCGATGGTACTGGTATCTACAATTTTAGCATTAGAAACAGCAACTTCTAATTGTTTAATTTTTGCTTCCAACATTCCTTGAGCTTCCTTCGCCGCATCATATTCAGCATTTTCCTTTAAATCACCTTTTTCACGCGCCTCCCCAATGGCTCTTGAAGCCGCTGGACGATCCACCGATTTCATGCGCTGTAATTCCTCACGCATTTTATCAAATGTCTCCTGCGTTACATACATGTTAATTTCACTCATGATCTTCCATTTGGTTATAAAAAAAATACAACGCCACAAAAATTGCAGCGTTGCACCTTACAAAGATATTAAATTAGGGTCAAATAATGGCTAATTTTTCTAATACCACTTTAGCCATTTTAAGGTAGGCCTCCTGACTATACCCCGCAATATGTGGGGTTAGAATAAATTGAGGGAACTTATATAATTCATTCATAAGTGATTGCTCCTCAGTAGTATAAGATTGTATAGCTTCATTTTCAAGCACATCCAAACCCACCCCCTTCACCCATTGATTTTGGAGGGCATGTAAGACCGAAAAAGTATCCGTAACCGCCCCTCTACAAGTGCTCAAAAAATAGGGTTTTTTAAGGCAGGCTTTGAAAAAATCATCATTCACATAATGTCGAGTCAAAGAAGTTAAAGGCAGATGAACACTTATGATATCAGATTGTTCTTGCACTTCTTGCAAGCTAGCTGGCCTCATTTGACCAAAGTCATTTTTGGATGATGCGACATCTTTATAAATATCATGTGCTAAAATTTGTACATCAAAACCTTGCAACACTTTAGCAAAAGCAGCTCCTGTATTTCCAAAACCAATAATACCCACGGTCTTCCCGGTTAATTCATCTGCTCTATTACTGGAGCGCAACCACTGTCCTGCTTTTATTTCTTCATAGGAACTAGGTATACGATTCATTAAGCTCAATAACAAACCTAAGGTATGCTCTCCTACGGTTGTTCTATTTCCCTCAGGACTACTTACACATTGTATCCCTTTTTTTTCGGCATACGCTACATCAATTAATTCCATACCACTTCCCAATCGACCAATCCATTTTAATTGATTCGCATGCTCAAGTAATGTGGCATCCATTTTTAATCGTGTTGTAACAATGAGACCCACAACATCTCCTACTATTGCATAGAGTGCTTCATACGTAATCTCAGGCTCATACACACATTGATACCCTTTTTGCTGGAGTGTTTCCAATAAAAAGGAATGAACCGGTGCTGTAATAATTATTTTACCTGACATCATTTAAATCATTATGCATTTTAAAAGTCAAAGCTGCATAGTCCTCATAGGTAAGGTTTTCAGCTCTTTTTGTAAAGATAGGATCTTCTAATTGAGCCGGAGTAAAAAAAGGCTTTAATGGATTGCGTAACATTTTTCTTCTTTGTCCAAAAGCCATTTTAACAATATGATAAAAGCTCTTTTCGGATGCTAACACAGGGAAAATATCTTTTCTCTTTAATAAAATAACACCACTCATTACTTTAGGAGGTGGCGTGAAGGATTCGGGAGGCACATCAAATAAATAAGTCACATCATAAAATGCCTGCGTCAATACACTTAAAATTCCGTAGGCTTTGGAATGAGGTTTTGCAACAATTCTTTCGGCCACTTCCTTTTGAAACATACCCATCATCATAGGTACTTGTTGTTTCCACTCTAAAATTTTAAAAACGATTTGCGTTGAAATATTATAGGGAAAATTACCCGCCACCACAAATTCACCTTCAAATGGAATATCCATATGTAAAAAATCGGCATTGATTATTTTACCCATTAATGCAGGATAAGTATGTTGTAAAAAGTTCACTTTTTCGGTATCCAGCTCGATCGCCTTAAATGATTCAATGGGCAAGTCCATGATAAATTGCGTCAAGGCACCTCCTCCAGGACCCACTTCCAAAAGTTGCTGTATGGGCTGCTCCTGCAATACTTGTTGCATTTTGATACATACCTGGTCATCCTTTAAAAAGTGCTGGCCCAGTGATTTTTTTAGCGTGTATTGCATGTAGCAAAGTTAGGTTTTTGTGCGTACTTTTACAGCCTAATCAATTGGATATGAGCCCGGACATCAGAAAACCTATTATTGGTATCACTTGTGGAGATTTAAATGGGATAGGTATAGAAATTATCATCAAATCCTTATCCGATAGTAGGATATTGGAATTTATGATCCCTGTCGTTTTTGCCAACAATAAGAGTCTTAATTTTTACCGCAAAAGTTTACCCGAATACGGTTTGAATTTTGCATCCATATCTGATGTAAGTAAAGTAAATCCAAAGCAAGTCAATGTTTTGAATTGTTGGGAGGAAGACGTGGCCATCACGCCTGGAGAGTCTAATGAATTGGGAGGGAAATATGCATTAATATCTTTAGAAAAAGCAACAGAGGCTTTAAAGAATAAACAAATTGATGGTATTGTTACTGCGCCCATTCATAAAAAAAATATTCAATCACCTAGTTTTCAATTTAGTGGACATACCCCTTATTTTCAACACGCCTTCGGAAACGTTGAAAACTTAATGTTACTCATTGCTGAAAATTTAAGAATGGCATTAGTCACCGAACATGTTACTTTACAAGAAGTACATAAATTCATTACTGCCGATAAGATTAAGCAAAAATTACAAATTTTAAATAATAGTCTTCAAAAGGATTTTGGAATAGATAAGCCTCGTATCGCGGTGTTAGCCTTGAACCCACATGCAGGAGACGATGGATTAATTGGGAAAGAAGAAATTGAAATTATCAAACCAGCAATCAAAGAAGCAAAAAATAATATGTTGGTATTTGGCCCTTATTCAGCGGATGCTTTCTTTGCTAGAGGTCAACATGAAAAATTTGATGGTGTTTTAGCCATGTATCACGATCAAGGTTTAATTCCATTCAAATCTTTAGCTTTTGGAGAAGGTGTGAATTATACTGCAGGATTACCTATTGTAAGAACCAGTCCCGACCACGGCACGGCTTTTGATATTGCAGGCAAAGGCAAAGCAGATGCGAGTTCCTTTACTGCAGCACTATTTGAATGTGTTCGTATTTTATATGCTCGTCAAGGATTTCATGAAATGCGATTGAACCCATTGAAAAAGATTAGTGCAAGAATGTTTGCCAATGCGGTAGATGAAAGATTATCCGAAAATGAATAATGGTTTATATTAATGAATCATATTAATGAATCATATTTATGAAACATATTTATGAAACATATTAATGAATCATTCTTACTAATTTCTCCAAACAATTATCCTATTGAATCAATGTATTTAAGTATCTAGCATACTTATGATACTTAATCAATCAAACAAGCTTTTACAATCTCATTTAAGATAGGCCTACCCCAATGCGGGTAAATGGTAAAATCATTTTTTTGCCGATCAAAAATGTTTTTTGCAGTAGCCGCTATTTCAGCAGCTTTTTGGCAACCTCCACCTAATAACATTGGCATCTTATATTGCAAGCTGGCTTTTAAAGTAAATGCTCTAGGATTATTTTTATTTAATTGAATAGCTTGCTCCAAAGGATTTTTTATTTTTTTTTCATAACTCATCCATCTCAAAGTGGGATTGATGGACATCTTTGCAGTATAGGCTAAACTTAATGCACATAAAACTTCATCGCTATTATGCAATTGTTGCGCTTTCAATATCCAAGCAATCGCTTCGTCTGCTGTGGCATCCGAATGGTCTAGCATTTTTTTCATGCTCAACCGCGATTTTACAAGTGAAATATAATAGGGAGGCAACCACTCATTGGGATAATTTAGATGCAACTCTTCCATTTTAGCAATTGCTGAAAGATATTGATCCTTGGTTTGACATTGATCAAAATATAAAACCGCCCCTTCCATATTTTTTTGAAAAGAACCCACTTGGGTATGACCTATTTGAGCAATGAGCAACAAAAAAAAGAGAATGGTTTTTGGAGACATGACACAATTTAAAACATATTACTGAAAAATAGAAGCAGGTATCCCTTTATTAATAGTATACTTGGAATAAGTGATTTCGATCGTTCCTTTTTTATTTTTAAGCGCTTTTTGTTTAGCTGCTGGGTCTTCGTCTCCAAATTCTAATGTAATACCATTAGGTAATTTATAATCTTTGGTATTAAAACTAAAAATAATTTTGCTAGCAAGACCCTGATTAGCATATTCACCATATTGCATTGTAATTTCATAACTACCGTTTTCCTTAGTAGTAGTAGCCGTCTTATACACGAGTGCTTCTTGAGGATCAATCCATAAAGTAGAAATTACCCAATCCAAATTATCGTCAGTAGGGATTAATTTAATTACGGTCAAGTTTTTTCCATTGAGTTGCTGGGTTCCGGCAGGTAGGGTAGTATATTGTTTGGTATTTAATAAACTATTGATCGTAAGCGAGACTCCTCCCCTAGGCAACAAGGATATCCCCCCGTCTTTTTTTACTTTTAATAAATTAGGCTTCTTAAAATACACTTTTACTTTTCCAAGAGATGCTTTTATAAAAGAAACATCTGTTTTCATAACACCTTCAGCCACATAGTCATTCACTTGCCCTAATTTTTGACTCACTTTTTCAATCAAAGGATCGGTTTGAGCCATTGCATTTAAAGAAATGAATACACTACACATCCAAACCGTGCAGTGTACTATGATTTGTTTATATTTTTTCATTCGCATCTTAACTGAGTATATCTTTTTTCTTAATAATAATGACAGAAGCCGTTACAAATAGAATAATGTGCATCGTGAGCACCCATAGTGAAGTCTTAATTTTAGGTATGTTTAAAATACTTCCTCTAATAGCTTCATTATTTATATTCACTTTAATATCAAAAAATTCTTTCCAATTATTCATATGGGTAGTAAACAAATAAGGTTTCACCAGGTTAAATAAAGGAATGTTTAAAGTACTTAGTATGGTAAAAAAAACAATAGCACTCATGGTTCCTACAATAGGCCCAATTGAATTGTTTGACATACTTGACATTAAAAATCCAAGGCTGGTAACGGTTAGCAAAGAAAAACTTGCAAATACAAAAGCTCCCACATATCTCCAAAGCACATCCGATTGCTCTATTAAGACTACATAATTAGACTTCATTAAAAACAAATCGTCTGTTCCAAAAATCCACATACTAACAAATAGCGCCAGAAAGGCCAACCATATTAAAAGCAAAATGGTGTAAATACTTGCTGCAATAAATTTAGCCAACACCCAATGGGTTCTACTATAAGGAGTCGTAAATAACAAACGAAGCGTGCCTAAATTAGCTTCCCCCGAAATCATATCTGCCGCAATCAACGCTACTAGCAAAGGAACATGCACTAGCAATAATTGTAATAAGATATAACAAATCAAATAACCGTTTAACACTTTGCCATCTACCGTTAAAGTGTCATTGATATCTTTCATCAAAAAACCCGCATAGGCATCTCCATCCATTTTTAAACCAAATTGTATCACGATAATCAATGCAGCTATAGCTCCAAAAGCAATATAGGTTCTAGGGCGTCTAAATATTTTATATAATTCTATTTGTATGAGCGACCACATAATTAAGCGTTTGAAGTAATTTGTAAAAAATAATCTTCTAAAGAATTCTTGGCTTCAATTCCTATGACGGATATTCCTGCTTTAACAAGGGAGTCGTTTAATAAAGGAATAGCCTGTGTAGGTAATTTCAAAAAGACACCTTCTTTTCGGGGTAAGATATAGGGACTAAAACTACTTGACAAAATAGTAGCTAATGCTTGCTCATCATTCAACGTTTTTATTTGCACCACTCTTTTTTCGGGATCTAATAATTCCTTCGTCACCCCTTCTACCATTTTTTTACCTTGATGTATTATTAAGATTTGATTGGCTACTTGTTCTATCTCCGAAAGTAAATGAGAGGAAACAAAAATAGTCTTCCCTTCTTCTTTAGCTAAATTTTGTATCAACGCTCTAATATCTGCAATGCCTTGTGGATCTAATCCATTGGTAGGTTCGTCTAAGATAATTAAGCTAGGATTATGCACTAGCGCAATCGCTATCCCTAAACGTTGTTTCATTCCCAATGAAAAACTTTGCACTTTATCATGGGCACGGTGGGCTAATCCCACTTGCTCTAATGTTTTAGTAATATTGCTAGCAGCTACTTTTTGTTTTCTTACTTTGGCAAATAATTGCAAATGTTCGGTCGCACTTAAATAAGGATATAAATCGGGCCGCTCAATGATTGCACCCACTTGTTCTAAAATAGCAGCTCTGTTTTTTTGTATAGACTTTCCAAATAACTCAATATTTCCACTACTAGGATGAATGAGGGATAAAAGCATACGAATGGTGGTACTCTTACCCGATCCATTTTGTCCCAAAAAACCAAAGACTTGACCAGCCTGCACTTCAAAGCTTACATCATCTACCGCTTTGAGAGCACCAAAATGCTTGCTAATATTATCTACTTTAATGACTGCCATACCCTTATAACAAAAAACCCCAAACTTAGTTCGGGGTTTTTATATCAATTTAATATTAACTAATATTATTTGTATTGAGGGATAATGCTATTGGCTAATTCCACCATTTGCTTTAATCCATCTTCAGGTAAATTACCTTTTTTGAACTCCGCTAAAACATTAGGTAACTTGTTGCTCATTTCTAATAAGAAATGTGCTTCAAACTCCTTCACCTTACGTACCGATACTTCTTTTAATAAACCATTGGTACCTAAATATATAATAGCTACTTGTTTTTCAACAGAGAAAGGAGAGTATTGAGCTTGTTTTAAAATTTCGACGTTTCTAGCTCCTTTATCAATTACATTTTTAGTAGCTGGATCCAAATCACCACCAAACTTAGAAAATGCTTCTAATTCACGGTATAAAGCCTGGTCTAATTTCAAAGTACCAGAAACTTTTTTCATGGATTTAATTTGCGCATTACCCCCCACACGACTAACAGATATACCTACGTTAATCGCTGGACGAATACCTGCGTTAAACAAGTTACCTTCCAAAAAGATTTGACCGTCAGTAATAGAAATTACGTTGGTAGGAATGTATGCAGAAACGTCACCCGCTTGTGTTTCAATGATAGGCAATGCAGTTAATGATCCTCCTCCTTTTACCAAATGCTTGATAGAAGCAGGTAAGTCATTCATATTTTTAGCGACATCATCATTTGCAATTACTTTTGCAGCACGCTCTAATAAACGACTATGCAAATAGAATACATCACCAGGATATGCTTCACGACCTGGAGGACGACGTAATAATAAAGAAACTTCACGATAGGCTACTGCTTGTTTTGACAAATCATCAAATACAATTAATGCAGGACGACCTGTATCACGGAAGAATTCGCCAATCGCTGCTCCCGCAAAGGGTGCGTAGAATTGCAATGGCGCAGGATCTGCAGCAGGTGCTGCTACAATCGTAGTATATGCCATCGCGCCATTGTCTTCCAATGTTTTCATCACACCTGCAATGGTAGATGCTTTTTGTCCAATCGCAACATAGATACAATACACCGGCTTCCCAGCATCAAAAAATTCTTTTTGATTTATGATAGTGTCTACACAAATAGCAGTCTTTCCTGTTTGACGATCACCAATAACCAACTCACGTTGACCACGTCCTATTGGAATCATCGCATCAATTGCTTTGATACCAGTTTGTAATGGTTCCTTTACTGGCTCTCGGAAAATAACCCCTGGTGCTTTACGCTCCAATGGCATTTCATATAAGTCACCTTGGATGGGACCTTTACCATCAATAGGTTCCCCTAAAGTATTAATAACACGACCTACTAAACCTTCTCCTACTTTAATAGAAGCGATTTCGCCCGTTCTTTTTACTTTGTTTCCTTCTTTAATGCCTTTGCTATCACCCATCAATACCACTCCCACATTATCTTCTTCCAAGTTCAAAGCAATTGCTTTGGTGCCGTTTTCAAACTCCACCAACTCACCACTTCTTACTCCATTTAAACCATACACACGGGCAATGCCATCACCCACTTGTAATACGGTTCCCACTTCTTCCAAATCAGCCGCTGCATTGAAATTACTTAGTTGTTGTCTAAGTATTGCTGAAATTTCATCTGGTTTAATGTCCGCCATAAATATATATTTTAATGTATTTTATTTTTTAAATTTTGCTCATAAACTCGTTATTCAAAAATTGCTTTTTAATATCTTTTAAATCTCTCAAAACACTTGCGTCTAATAAATTATTATTAAACTCAAGAACAAATCCACCAATTAAATCCGGATTCGTATGAGTGGTTAATTCTACAGAACCAAATTCATTGGAAGATTTCACTTTTTGCTCAATTGATTTTTTTATATCATCACTTACTTCCACTGCAGTTGTTAATGTGACTTGATGAATTCCTTTTAATGCATTGTATTGTTCAATAAAAGCATTTGCCACTTCTGGTAATTCTCCTTCTCTCCCTTTCTTCACTAATAAAACGTTAAAAGAAGCTGTCAAAACACTTACTTTATCCTTTGTAACTGCGGTAAGAATACTAATCTTTTGATCTGCTTTAATGATAGGGCTACGCAATAAATTCACCAACTCCATACTGGCTTTGCAAACCGCTTGCACATATTTCATATCTGCATAGACAATTTCTAATTGACCTTGCTCAATAGCCAAGTCAAGTAAACTTTTCGCATATCTGCCTGCTAAACGTGCATTCGACATTTTATTCTATTTAATTTAACTTAACTCCGTCCGCTAATTCTTTAATATACTTCTCTTGATCCGCTTTGTTGGATAATTCTCTTCTCAATACTTTCTCTGCCACTTCTACGACTAAACTACCCACTTGGTTTTTCACCTCGGTGATAGCCGCATTTTTTTGCTGCGTAATAGCCGCTTGCGCATCTGCTACAATTCTGTCGTATTCAGATTTTGCTTTATCCTTAGCTTCCGCTAACATTTTTTCAGAAGCTTCTTTAGCTTCCTTAATTAAGCTAGCTCTTTCTTCACGCGCTTTTGCCAACAATGCTTCATTTTCATTTTGCATAGCTGCAATTTCAGCTTTCATTTTATCCGCTTTTTTCAAAGCATCTTCAATTCCGCTTTCACGATCGTGAATGGCTTTCAAAATGGGCTTCCAAGCAAACTTGCCTAATACAACAAGTAGTCCAAGAAAGGCAACAGTGTTCCAAAATACCAATCCGATATCTGGCAACACTAATGGGTTTATTTCTAAAAACATAATCCTTAATTTATCTTAATGATGTAAAATCTTTTCTTTTTAAAATCTTTTTCTACAACGCTTTGTTTAAAAAATTATAGGCCCTTCGCCCTGTGCTAGGGCCTATAATACTTTGGGAAATCTTTTGATAGATTATCCGTTCCCCAATAGGGCTACCACCACCGCAAATAAGGCTACGGCCTCAACGAAGGCAGCCATTACGATCATGTTAGAACGAATATCATTCACTGCTTCTGGTTGACGAGCAATACTTTCTACCGCTCCTTTACCAATTAGACCGATGCCAATTCCAGCACCGATAGCAGCTAATCCAGCGCCGATTGCGGCAACACTTCCTACTACCATTTTTTTACGTTTTAATTGTTATTGAAAAAAAAATTTATAAATATTATTAATGATGATCATGATGTGCTTCCTCTGATGCCATTCCAATATACATGGCAGTGAGCATGGTAAAAATATAAGCTTGTAAAAAAGCAACTAGCAATTCTATCAAGAATATAAATATTACAAAAGGCACTGCTACTGCAGCTGCATATACTGTTTTGAAAATAAATATTAAACAAACCAAACTCAATACCAAGATATGACCCGCTGTAATGTTTGCGAAAAGTCGAATCATTAAAGAAATAGGTTTGTTGAATACCCCAATTAATTCAATGGGTGCTAAAAATAATTTCATAGACCAATGCATACCCGGCATCCAGAAGATATGCTCCCAATAGTTTTTATTAGAACTTAAGTTTACCACGATAAAAACACAAACGGCTAAAGTCATGGTAAAAGCAATATTACCACTCACATTGGCACCACCTGGAAATATAGGAATGAGACCTAAAAAATTATTCGTTAATATTAAAAAGAAAATAGTCAATAGAAAAGGCATGTACTTTGTATGACGCTTGGCCCCAATATTTGGAAGTGCAATTTCATCTCTTACAAATAAAACAATGGGCTCCATAAAAGACTGAAGTCCTTTGGGAGCTGAAGTCACTCCAGTAGTTTTATAAGCAGCGGCAGAAATTAATAACACAAACAATAAGATAAAAACAGAAACAAATAAACTTGCTACGTTTTTAGTAATTGATATATCCCAAAGTTGTTGGCTGGCTACTTTATCTAAATTGCCTTGTGCATCTACAATTTTAATTTTGCCTTCAAATAACTTGTAATCAAAATTTCCTTTGTACACGACTGGCTCATGATGTTCGTCTACTAATTTTTCGGAAGAAAAAGTTTCAAAGCCTTTGGTTGTTTTTAAAATGACAGGTAAGTGCACGGATACATGACCCCACAAATGCCAACTGTGATCATCCTTAATATGTTCCAAAATAGTTTCAGTTACATTAAAACTTCCTTCTTCTTTAGGTGCCGGAGATTCATTGGCAAAAAGAGGAGCTGAAAAAGCCATCGCGAAAAGGCTGAAAGTCGCTACTAGTATGGATTTAAAAGGGCTACAACGCATGTCTATCTCAAAATTTGCGGCAAATATAGGAATAAAGCCGCTTAAAAAGAGGAATTTTCAAAGGAAACTTTAGCACAAAAAGAGAAAAAATACGAGCTTGTAATTAATTGTAAATCAATGTATTAAGAAAGCGGGTTTTTACTTTTGTGCAAATTGCATCTCGCTTAATGTAGCATATGAACCCCCTAATTGCAAGAGCTCCTGATGAGTGCCCATTTCTTGAATTTTTCCTTTCTCCAAAACAATGATTTTAGAGGCTTTGCGAATCGTAGATAAACGATGTGCTATCACAATAGAAGTTCGCCCCTTAATAAGTGTATCAATTGCCTTTTCAATGAGCTGTTCACTTTCTGTATCTATGGAACTGGTCGCTTCATCTAAAATTAAAATGGACGGATTGTACAATAAAGCACGTATAAAACTGAGTAATTGTCTTTGCCCTAAACTCAGTGTAGCTCCTCTTTCCATCACTTGATAATGATATCCCCCTGGTAATTGCATAATAAAATCATGCATATCAATCATCTTCGCAGCTGCTTCTACTTGCTCTAACGTAATAGCCGGATTACGTAAAGTAATATTGTCGTACACCGATCCTGAAAATAAAAAAACATCTTGCAATACCACTCCAATACCTGCTCGCAATCTATCTAATGTATAAGATTCAATGGGTTGATCATCCAATAAGATTTGTCCATTCTGATAAGGATACAAACGATTCAATATACTAATGATAGAACTTTTACCGCTTCCCGTGTGTCCTACTAATGCGACAGTCTGACCCGCTTCTACCGTAAAACTTAAATCTTCCAAGACCCACTGTGGTGGCTGATACCCAAATTGCACCTGCTTGAATTCAATTTTACCAAGAATGTGTGTAGGAGATAAAGTCCCTTCATTTAATGTCACATCTTCATTATCTAGAACTTTAAAAACACGCTCCGCTGCTACCATCCCCATTTGTAAGACATTGAATTTATCAGCAATCATTCTTAGAGGTCTAAAAATTTGATTTAAAAATAAAATAAACGCAACCAGTAATCCAGCATCTAATGTTTGATCCGCCACCCACCAAACTATTAAACCAATGCTTACAGCTAATACCACTTCAACTACCGGAAAAAAAACAGAATAGGCAAAAATGGCTCTAATATTGGCCGCTTTATGGGTTTCATTAATTTGCGTGAATTTTTTCATTTCCTTTTCTTCTGCTGCAAAAGCTTGCACTACCGCCATCCCTGAGATATGCTCTTGTACAAAACTATTTAAAGCCGCTACTGCATTACGAACTTGAATAAAACTTTTATTGACGCTTTCTTTAAAAAAATAAGTGGCGACTAACATAATAGGAAAAGGTATCAAACAAATTAAAGTGAGTTGCCAACTAATAAAAAACATAGTGGTTAGAGTCACTACAATAGTAAGTAAATCAGCAATAATGGGAATTAATCCATCAGAGAAAATATCATTGATACTTTCAATATCGTTAATAGTTCGAGTCGTTAATGTTCCAATAGGTGTTTTATCAAACTGACGCATTTCCCAATGCATGATTTTATGATATACTTGATCTCTTAAATCACGAATTACTTGCTGCCCTAGCCAGGCCATACCGAAAGTGAAAAGAAATCTGCATATGGTTTCTATTATAATAAAAGCCACTTGAAATAAACTAATTGCCAATATGAGCTGAATGGCATTCCCAAAAGCATCTTTAGGTAAAAAAAAGTGAACCCAGGAAGGTAAACTCACTTGCTTTCCTATAGCTACATTGACAGTGGCTTGAATTAAATAAGGTCGTATAGGTGTAAAAAATGCCAACAAAACAGACAAAAAAAGATTGCCCCAGAAAATGAAACGATAGGGTTGTACAAATGAAAACACCCTTTTTAAGAGGGATATTTTAAAGACGGATTTAGTCGGAGCTGTAGACATAAGGTGCAAAGTTACAGTATAAGTGTATTTGATGTAAAAATCCTAGCCCTTTTACGTATTTTCGTTATCAAATGGAGTTATCGGAATCACATATGGACCCTACGGTAGCAGGCACTTACCAATTAAATGAAGAACAAGAAAAAAAAGAAATTGTTCGACATTATCGTGCCCTTTTGCGCACCATTCGATCTAAACTAAAAAAAGGAGACAAAGAATTATTACGTACTGCTTTTGAAATGGCTGCGGAAGCGCACCAAACCATGCGTCGAAAAAGTGGCGAGCCTTATATTTTACACCCCATTGCAGTGGCCATGATTTGTGTGGAAGAAATTGGATTAGGCGTTCGAAGTACCATTTGCGCTTTGCTTCATGATACTATTGAAGACACCGACCTCACCTTAGACGATGTTAAAAATGAATTTGGAAATGAGATTGCTAAAATTGTAGATGGTCTCACCAAAATTTCGGGGGTGATGGATGCGAATAGTAGTCAGCAAGCCGAAAATTTTAAAAAGATTTTACTCACTTTAACCGACGACCCTAGAGTGATCTTAATTAAGTTAGCAGATCGCTTGCACAATATGCGTACGATGGATTCCATGAAGCAAGAAAAGCAATTAAAAATTGCATCGGAAACCATTTGGGTGTATGCCCCCTTGGCTCATCGCATGGGTTTGTATAATATCAAGACAGAGCTGGAAGATTTATCCATGAAATATTTGGAGCCTGCTACCTATAAAGAAATTGCTAAAAAATTAGCAGAAACCAAAAGAGAACGTACCAAGTATATCAATGAATTTATTAGACCTTTAAAAGATAAATTATCGGAAGGTGATTTTGAGTATGAAATTCATGGACGTCCAAAAAGCATTCACTCTATTTGGAATAAAATAAAAAAGAAAGGAGTCAGCTTTGAAGAAGTATATGATCTTTTTGCAATTCGGATTATTTTAGATGTTCCCATAGATAAAGAAAAAGAAGCCTGCTGGAAAGTATACTCTTTAATTACAGATGAATATCTCCCCTCGCCCGAAAGACTTCGTGATTGGTTGAGCAATCCTAAAAGCAATGGCTATGAAGCCTTGCATACTACTGTGATGGGGCCACAAGGTAAATGGGTGGAAGTGCAAATACGTTCTAAAAGAATGAATGAAATTGCCGAGAAAGGTTTGGCAGCACATTTTAAATATAAAGAAGGAACTCAAAATGAAGATCGTTTTGATAAATGGTTTGTGCAAATAAGAGAAGCCTTAGGCAATCAACAAGAAGAAGGCATCGATTTTTTACAAGATTTTAAAACCTCTTTTTTAGCGGAAGAAATTTATGTATATACTCCTAAGGGAGAAGTGAAGATGCTACCCACCAATAGTTCTGCTTTAGACTTTGCCTTTTACATACACACAGCTATTGGTTCTAAATGTATTGGTGCTAAAGTGAATCATAAGCTAGTACCTATCTCCCATAAATTAAGAAGTGGGGATCAAATTGAGATCATTACGAGTAACAAACAAAAACCCAATGAAGATTGGCTAAATAATGTAGTCACTGCAAAAGCTAAGAATAGTATTAAAGATGCCTTAAGAGAAGAAAAAAAATCAATTGCAGAAGAAGGCAAATACACGCTTCAAAGAAAATTAGAAGGAATTGGAGCAGCCTATAGTTCATTCAATATTGATCATTTGGTGAATTACTATAAATTAACCAGCCATCTTGATTTACATTATTTAATTGCCAAAAAACAACTTGATTTAAAGGAACTGAAATTATTTCAAGTCATTGGAGATAAAATTGAAGCGCCTAAGCCCATTGTTGTTCCTCCAGAAATGGTTCCAGGAGATACGAATACTCCAAAACCTTTACCCAAGAAAGAATCCGAACTCATTATTTTTGGAGAATCTAGTGACAGAATCAAATATACTTTAGGAAAATGTTGCAACCCCATCCCGGGAGATGACGTTTTTGGATTTGTTAGTACCGGAAAAGGCTTAATTATACATCGAACCAATTGCCCTAATGCCACACAGCTGTTAGCTAATTATGGACATAGAGTGGTTAAAACCAAATGGGCTAAAAATAAAGAAATATCCTTCCTTACTGGCTTAAATATCATTGGAATGGATGATGTGGGGGTAGTGAATAAAATTACAACCATTATAAGCGGTGATCTTAAAATTAATATTGCGGCCTTAACAATCGAATCGAAAGATGGTTTATTTCAGGGGACCATCAAAGTGTATGTTCATGACAAGGATGAATTAGAAGCCCTGGTGTCTAAAATTAAAGACTTAGAAGGCATACAACAAGTTAACAGATTTGACACCGAAACTGTGTAAAACTTAATGCTTTTAGTGGAGGTTTAAATAGGTAATAAACTATCCAATACTTATTTTTGCTATCTCAAATACAAAATCATGGTAGACGTAATATTAGGACTTCAATGGGGTGACGAAGGAAAAGGAAAAATTGTTGATTATTTCGCACCCAAATACGATGTAATTGCAAGGTTCCAAGGAGGCCCTAATGCGGGGCATACCTTATATGTGAACGGAACTAAAATGGTATTACATCAAATTCCTTCGGGCATTTTTCATCAAGATAAAATTAATATCATCGGAAATGGAGTAGTGTTAGATCCAGTGACATTAAAAAAAGAATGTGATGCAGTAGCTGCCATGGGGGTAGATGTGAAAAAAAACTTATTCATTTCAGAACGCACTAATATTATTATCCCCTCCCACCGCGCCTTAGACAAGGCTTCGGAATTATCTAAAGGAGAAAGTAAAATTGGATCCACCCTCAAAGGAATTGGGCCTGCCTATATGGATAAGACAGGGCGCAACGCTATAAGAGTAGGCGACTTGCTGCATAAAAATTTTATTAGTAAATACATTGCGCTTCGCATGAAGCACCAAAAAATATTAGATAGTTTTAATTTCAATGAAGACATCAGTGAAATGGAAACCGAATTTTTTGAATGTCTTGAGTTTTTGAAAACACTGAACATTATTAATTGCGAATATTTTATTAACGATCAAATATCTAAAGGGAAAAAAGTATTAGCAGAAGGTGCCCAAGGATCCATGTTGGATATCGATTTTGGAACCTTCCCTTTTGTAACATCCTCCAACACCATTTCCGCAGGAGTATGTACCGGCTTAGGTATTTCTCCTAAATTAATTGGCGAAGTGTATGGTATTTCTAAAGCTTATTGTACACGCGTAGGTGGTGGACCCTTCCCTACCGAACTGCATGATGAAAAAGGGGAAGAATTAAGAAAAATTGGAAGTGAATTTGGAGCTACCACAGGTCGCCCACGCAGATGTGGCTGGATTGACTTAGTCGCATTAAAGTTTGCCTGCATGATTAATGGTGTAACACAAATTATCATGACCAAGGCTGATATTTTAGATTCTTTCAAAGAATTAGAGTTAGGCATCGCTTATGAAATGGAAGGCAAGCAAATAGACTATGTTCCTTTTCAAATAGTAGGCACCCCAGTCACTCCCATATGGAAAAAAATGGCAGGTTGGAATGTTGATTCCACAAAAATGAAAAACCTGAGCGAGTTGCCCGATACCATGCAATCATATATAAAATTTATAAATGAATATTTAGGGGTACCCGTAAAATATGTTTCTAATGGCCCTGGCCGAGATCAAATCATACATTTATAATGTATAGAATAAATACAAAAAATAATCCATTTTAGTCGCATTATTTTTTTTAAAAAAAAAGACTCATTTTTTTTGGTAAATAAAATTTTCAGTTGAAATTTTACAGCGTAATTTTGAACTACTTATGGCAGTAAAAACAATTAAGGAAAAAAAAGAATCCGCACCAAGTGCTGTTAAAGCGGATAAATTAAGTAAACCTACTTCAAAGAAAAAAGTGGAGGAGGAAGATGATGTAGATGAAGAGGAAGAAGTAAAAGATGATTGGGATGCATCAGAAGAGGAGGATAGCTGGGATCCGGATTTTGAAGAATTTGATATGCCTAAAAAAGCATCCAAAAAACCAGGCAAACTCAAGAAGGAAGATGACGATGATTTCTCCTTAGACGATGATATAAAAGGTTTGGACGACGACGATGATGATTTATTTGACGAGAAGGATGAATTTGACGACGACTATTAATCCTTGATTTGATACAAGGCCTTGATGGAAGCTTGAAGTATTTCATTTTTATGCGCCTCGAAAAAATCTAATTTATCCTTAGGCAACCTTAACTCGAAAGTTTTTCCTGTTGCTAATGTTTTTTCTATCTGCGGATTTAATTGCAATAATGTATTCAATGGGATACGAACCCACTCCGCAATCACTGCAACACTATATCTTCCTTTAATCATAAGCTTCGAGAGGTTGGCAATGGCTTCCGGTGAAGTGTACCCTTTTTTATCTGGAAGGATTTTGGTTTGGGTGGCTTGTATTTGATCTGTTTCAAATACATAATTGGTTGCAATAAACTTTTTTACATGATCCCGTGTCTCTAGAGGCAGTGAATATTGTATTTCCCAGAAATCCTTAGACTTCATTTTTTGAATCACCTGACGCATTCTTCCAGCGCCTCCATTATAGGCGGCAACTACTAATAACCAATCACCAAATTCATCATATAATTCTTTTAAAATAGTGGCGGCAGCAAGGGTGCTTTTTTGATAATCAGTCCGCTCATCTACAGGCATTAATTTAAGTCCTAATCTTTGTGCTTCATCGGGCATAATTTGCCAAGGGCCTACCGCACCCGCCGAAGAAACTATATTGCTGCTTAAATGACTTTCAATCACACTTAAATATTTCAATTGAGTGGGTATACCTCTACTTTCTAAAATCTGATCATACAAATTAAAATAAGGCTTTGCCCATGATTTCATTTTAATTAATTCTGGGCCTTGTTTATCCATATAAGTTTGAATAAAACTAATGGCTTTGTCATTGATCTGATATTGTAATGGATTGTTTTTCACATCCGTCTTCACCACCGTAAACAAACTTTCAAAATCTACCCTAGGTTGATGAGAACTATCTATTTTAAGATTGGGTTTTTGACTTTTAGCAAGAAGCGAATCTATTTTTGGGAGACTCTTCTCAGATTTTTTAAACCACTCCTCTTTTTTCTTAGCATCAAAAGTGGAATCATTTTGATATGCAAAAGCGCCCAATTGAAGGAGGATACAAATGCCCATTCCTGTTATTCTTACAAAGGATTTCCAATTTTTCATGCGCTATGGTTCTTGTTCATTTGGGTAGCACTGAATGCGAGTAAGGCTTCTTCATGAAAGGAGGCACTCATTACTTGCAAACCAAAAGGCATCCCATTGCTATGTTTGAATAAAGGTATCGAAATAGCAGGTATCCCCACTAAATTGGCATACACCGTGTATATGTCCGCCAAAAACATCTGAGTAGGTGTTTGATTTTTTTCGCCTAAATGAAATGCAGTACTTGGAACGGTAGGTGAAATAAGTATATCGTATTTTGAAAAAAGTTCTTCTGTAAAGTTAACTAATTGTTTGCGAACTTGTTGCGCCTTGGTGAAGTAGGCATCAAAATATTCGGCACTCAAAACAAATGTGCCTAATAAAATACGTCTTTGTACTTCTTCTCCAAAACCTTCTGTTCTGCTTAATTTATACAACTCCGTTAAGTCAGATACAGACTGTTGTGTTCTATGACCAAATTTTACTCCATCATATCGTGATAAATTACTAGAAGCTTCTGCGGTCGTTAAAATATAGTAAGTAGGTACTACATAAGATAATAATGAAAAATCAATAGCTTCCACTGTATATCCATTTTGTTCTAATTCTTTGATAGAAGCAATGAATTGAGATTTCATTTCAGGATCCAAATCCGGATGTGAAATAGTTTCTTTAAAGTATACTACCTTTTTGGGAGTCCCTATTGTAAGTGGAGAATAAGTGGGTACAGGTAAATTGGAAACCGTACTATCCATTTCATCTTGACCAGCAATCGTTTCTAAAACAATCGCTGCATCTTCTACCGATTTTGAAAAAATTCCAATTTGATCAAATGAAGAAGCATAGGCTATTAATCCATATCTTGAAATACGACCATAACTTGGTTTTAATCCTACCACTCCGCAAAAGTCGGCAGGCTGACGTACCGAACCACCCGTATCAGACCCTAAGCTCACCATACACATATCCATTTGCACTCCAACCGCTGAGCCACCAGAGGAACCACCTGGTACTTTATCAGGATCAAGTCCGTTTTTAACTGGACCAAATGCCGAATTTTCATTGCTACTTCCCATCGCAAATTCGTCGCAGTTTTGTCTTCCAATAATAATAGCACCTTCCACCAATAATTTTTCAATTGCAGAAGCGGAATACACAGCTGTATAATTTTCTAATATTTTGGAAGCGGCAGATACTTTATGATCTTTATAACATAGTACATCTTTGATACCCACTACTACCCCATGTAATTTTCCCATAGGAATCCCTTGCGCTCTTGATGCATCTAATTCAAGAGCACGTTTTTGGGCTTCTTCACTAAAAACTTCTAGAAAAGAATGAAGTGAACTATTTTTTTCAATTTGGGATAAATAAAAATCAACTACCTGCGCACAGGAAAGTTGATTGACTTGCAATGCAGCATGATAGTCTTTGATTGTAGTAAAACGAAACAAAGGCTAATAATTAAATAGATAAAAATAAATGGAGAACCGAATCAAAAAATAAAACTAGCAAATAAAAGTACTATGCCCCTTTTTCATCTTTTTCTTTAATCCCATCTTCGATTTCTTTCTTTACATTGTTTTTAGCATCGTTGAATTCACGGATACCCTTTCCTAATCCACGCATGAATTCAGGAATTTTACGTCCGCCAAACATCACTAAAATAACCACCCCGATAATTAATAATTCTTGAAATCCTAAGTTGCCCATAATGTTAAATTTAGAATAATAAAGGTAAGGTAATTATAAAACAGATACATCAATTTTTTAAGCCAATTAAGCTCATTAAAGCATAAAAAAGCGACCCAAAAATGAGTCGCTTTAGTATAAATTAATCTATTATATAATCTTTCAAGGAATCTATTGTCAGTTGGGGTGAAATTGCTCCTCGAAAAAATACTAGAATCTTTTTTCCTTGATACGTGCGCTTTTTCCGCTTCTGTCACGTAAGTAGTACAATTTAGCACGACGAACTTTACCAGATTTGTTTAACACGATAGAATCGATATTAGGGGATAAAAAAGGGAATAAACGTTCTACGCCTACTCCATCAGATATTTTACGTACTGTAAAAGACGCAGTAGCACCGGTTCCTTGTGATTTAATCACATCTCCACGGAAGCTTTGAATACGTTCTTTACCACCCTCTACGATTTTGTAGTTTACGGTAATATTATCACCAGCTTTAAATGCTGGGTAGTCTTTTTTTGCGGTCAATTGTTCGTGTACGAACTTTACGGCTGCGCTCATAATTCTTATTTTTTGCGGACGGCAAAGGTAGGCGAACCCTCCTTATTATCCAAATTATTTGATTCAAAATTAATTATCCCCCTATCTAGCAATGTTTACGGCTCTTTTCTCACGGATCACAGTGACCTTAATTTGACCAGGATAGGTCATTTCGGTCTGGATCTTTTGGGCTATTTCAAAGCTCAATTGGTCAGAAGTTTGATCAGACACTTTTTCAGCCTCCACAATCACCCTTAATTCACGTCCCGCTTGGATCGCATAAGCTTTTTCTACCCCTTGGTAGTTCATAGCCAAGTTTTCTAAGTCCTTGATTCTCTGAATGTATTGTTGCATAATTTCCCTTCTAGCCCCTGGTCTTGCCCCGCTAATAGCATCACAAGCTTGGATAATAGGTGAAATCACGTATTGCATTTCCATTTCATCGTGGTGGGCTCCAATGGCATTCACTACGGCAGGATTTTCCCCATATTTTTCAGCCAATTTAGCACCTAATAATGCGTGGCTTAATTCTGTTTCTTCGTCAGGTACTTTACCAATATCATGTAGTAATCCGGCACGTTTTGCTAATTTAGGATTCAATCCTAATTCAGCTGCCATAATTCCACATAAATTAGCTGTCTCACGACTATGCATCAATAAGTTTTGACCATAAGAAGAACGGAATCGCATTTTACCAATGATTCTAATTAACTCCTTATGTAAACCATGAATTCCTAATTCTATGACAGTTCGTTCTCCAATCTCAGCAATTTGATCTTCTAACTGACGACGCGTTTTTTCAACCACTTCTTCAATACGAGCAGGGTGAATACGACCGTCGGCAACTAAACGTTGCAAACTTAAACGAGCAATTTCACGACGCAATGGATCAAAAGAAGAAAGCAAGATGGCTTCTGGTGTATCATCTACAATTAAATCTACTCCAGTAGCTGCTTCAATGGCGCGAATGTTACGTCCTTCACGTCCAATGATTTGACCTTTCATTTCATCTGATTCCAAATTAAATACAGTCACTGTATTTTCAATAGCCACTTCGGCCGCAGTGCGTTGAATTGATTGTATAATAATTTTGCGTGCTTCTTTATTCGCCTTTTGTTTGGCATCTTCAATAATTTCTTGTTGAAGTGATAAAGCTTGTGTCTGAGCCTCATTCTTAAGGCTTTCAATTAATTGTTGTCTCGCATCATCCGCACTTAAGTTGGCAATTTTTTCCAAACGACGAATGTGCTCTTCTTGGTGTTTTTCTAATTCGGTGCGTTTCAAATTCACCAATTCAGTTTGGCGATTTAAGTTTTCCTTGATGGCTTCATTGTCTTTTACTTGCTTATCAATAGAAGCTTCTTTTTGATTGATCGTAATTTCTTTTTGCTTAATTCTATTTTCAGCTTCCCCCATTTTTTTGTTCTTATCTAAGACCTCACGATCATGATCGGCTTTCAATTGAACAAAACGTTCTTTTGCCTCCAGCTGCTTTTCCTTTTTAATAGTTTCAGCTCTGAGTTCGGTTTCCTTTAAAATGTTAGCAGCTTGTGCTTCAGCGTCTTCGACTTGTTTCTTGGTATTGCGGGCAAATACTAATTTCCCGACGAGCACCCCTCCCAATAAGGAGGCACCTCCAATGATGACAAATAATATTGTTTGATCCATTGTTTAATTCTTGTGTTTTTAAAATAATACATACTCCCCTTTTTCTTAGTTAATGAAGTTCCTACATTAAGCCAATATTATATATAAATCGTTGATAGTCACCTATAGCAAGCTTCGTTCACACAAAAATTACAAGATGACGTATTTTGATTTTTTATAATGCGTCAAAGGTTCAGGTACGAAGATAAATTAAATAATGGAAACTCAGAGCCCGAAGGGAGGCAATTATGTCATAGAAAGCGCCTTTTCTACCCAAGTAGTAAGTGTTTCTATCTGATTTTGAGCATTTTCTATCTCATATAGGTTTTGTCCAGTCTTTTGTTGCTCGGTGGTGAACCATAAAAGGACCATAGAAATATAATCCTGCATATCCTTACCCGCATAGGCATTTTTGAATTCGACCATCTTCTGGTTAATCAAGGCGGCAGTATTACGCACTGTCTCCTCATCCTTTGCGTCAATTTTCACTCGATAGGTACGATCTGCAATTGTGATATTGATAGGAATCAAATTAGGTGAAGGGTTCGTATCGGACATGGTTTAGGGATTCAAGTTTTTAATAGCCGAATCAATTTCCTTAATGTATTGGTCAATTTTATGTACCATTTTTTCCTTCTCAGCAGGATTCATTTCGGAATGATTCATCATAGTGGCCGCTAATTTGGATTGTTCTTCTACTAATTTTTGCTGCAAGTCTTGGACCTGCTCTTCTTTTTTAGCAACCTGTACTTGCAATTGCTGATGCTCTTTTTCGAGGGAAGCAAACCGCTTTAGCAGCAGCTGTAGCTTTTCCTGTAATAGAGATAAAGAAGGTTGTAAATCAATCATGCACAAAATTTGATAGAATGAATTTAGTTATTTTCTGATTTCTGCTTGAATATTTTTTTCAAATAATGAAATCATTTTACCCATCATCTTTTCAATTTCACTATCAGTCAATGTTTTGTCTTCCCCATTGAATACAAAATTGATGGCCACCGATTTTTTTTGATACCCTAACTTTTCACTTTCAAACACATCAAATACTCGCGTATCTTTAAGTGCAGAAAGCTTTGCTTCTTTAATACAAGACTGAATGGCATCATAGGAAGTAGCCTGATCAAGAACTAAAGCAAGGTCTCTTTCAATGGAAGGGTACTTTGAAATTTCTTGATAGACCACTTTTTGTTGCTGATAACTTTGTAATAAAGCTGCAAGCTCCCATTGTATATATACAACCGGCTGCTTAATGCCAAATGCTTGTAATTTTTTACCCCCTACTACTTCTAAACAGCCGAGATTTTTTTTATTCCACACCAATGAAACTTTTCCTGGAGCTGCATTTTGAAAATCAACATTTTTAAGACCTAATAATTCAAAGATAGATTGAGCTATCCCTTTCGCCACAAAAAAATCTTGTTCTACCCCTTTACTTCTCCAACCTTCTTCAAAAGATTTTCCTGAAATATAAACGGCCAATTGTTCATTTTCATAATAATTTCCTGACTTCGATTTTCCATACACTTTTCCTATTTCAAAAAATGAAATGGAAGTATTTTTGCGATTCACATTGTAGGCAATACTCTCCAATCCAGTTTCTAACATAGAAGGTCGCATGACATCTAATTCAGCACTTAGATTATTCAACATTTTTACAGAAGAGGATAAAACTTCTTCAGAAAAATAAGCACTATGGGTAATGGAATTCGTCAAAATTTCGGTGTACCCACGCCCCACTAAAAATTGAGCAATTTTATCTTTAAACTTTTCTTTCGCCTCCAAAGGATCTATCGAAGGACTCATAGTGATAGAAGTAGGAATAGCAATATTATCTAAGCCATCAATTCTCAAAATTTCTTCCACAAGATCGGCAGGGATACTAATATCTGGTTTATGATAAGGCACTGCAACTTCAATGCCGGCTTCGGTTTCCTGTAAGATGTCAAACCCTAAACTTGTTAAAATAATTTTTACTTGTTGCGGCGTATATACTTTGCCTCCCAATTTTTTTAAGTAGGCAAAGGTGAATGTAACTTTTACTTTTTGTGCAGGTTGCGGATATACATCTACCACTTCACTACAAGTGCCTCCTGCAATATCTTGTATCATTTGCGCAGCTCGTTCAAGTACTTTGACGGTACCTGCAATATCCACTCCTTTTTCAAAACGAGTAGCCGCATCGGTTCTCAAACCATGATGAACCGATGTTTTACGAATATGTACATTTTCAAACCATGCACTTTCTAAAAAGATAGCAGTCGTTGTTTCTTTGACACCACTTGAAATGCCTCCAAACACACCTGCAATACACATCGGTTTATCGATATCATTGATTGTTAAATCATTTGCTGTTAAGGTTCTTTCAGTTCCGTCTAAAGTGGTGAACTTAGTGCCTGCTGCATTCTTTTTTACAACGATGGTTTGACCTTTTATTTGAGCTGCATCAAAAGCATGCATTGGTTGCCCTGTCTCATGTAAAATAAAATTAGTAATGTCTACTATGTTGTTGATAGACCTTACACCAATAGCTTGTAATTTATTTTTCAACCAAGTGGGTGATGCTTTTACAGTGACCCCTTGAATGACTAATCCACTATATCGCGCACATGCTTTTTCATCTTCAATCATCACTTTATACGGAGCTACGCTATTATCTTTTTGTAAAGTAATGTGGAGTGGACTTTTAGCTTGTACCGGACTTTCATGATAAGACAAATAGGCGCAAACATCTTTGGCAACTCCAAAATGACTCATGGCATCCATGCGATTAGGAGTCAATCCAATTTCATAAATCCAATCTTCATAATATTCATAAATGTCGGCTACTGAAGATCCTACTGCTATATCAGAAGATAAAACTATAATTCCTGCATGATCATCACTCACTCCAATTTCATCTTCGGCACAAATCATTCCTTCACTTTCCTCTCCTCTAATTTTTGCCAATTTCATGGTGACGCCTTCTTCTTTTCCATGAGGATAAATAGTAGCTCCCACAGGCGCCAGCACAACTTTTTGACCTACTGCTACATTGGAAGCGCCGCACACTACTTTTAAAGGAGCTTCTTTACCAATATTTACTTTTGTCAATTTTAATTTATCTGCATTGGGATGTTGCACCACTTCCAATACTTCACCTACCACTAAACCTGCCAAGCCACCCTTGAAGTTTTCGTAACGCTCCAAAGACTCTACTTCTAACCCTATCGAAGTTAATATAGTAGATAATTTCTCGGGATGAATGGTTTGCGGCAAATATTCGCTAAGCCAGCGATAACTAATGGTCATACTTCAACTTTATGGTATAGCTTCAAAAATACAAAAAAGGGGGTGAATAACCTCAAAGTTAGGGTGTACAACTAGGGGATAACTCGAATTTTATGTGAATTCCATATCTAGCCCCTTGTTAAAAACGGGGTTGCAAAACTAAATTTCATGAAGTCCTAATTTGGTTTGATTTTCGCAGTAGTAAAAATGCTTCTATTTATGGCCCTTCCCAATATCAATACCAACCGTACCAAAAAGAAACCCAGCGTTGATATCAGTAACATGATGTACGGAAAAATTCCGCCACAGGTGAGAGAATTAGAAGAAGCAGTTTTGGGTGCCATACTATTAGAAAAAAGTGCATTTGATACGGTTACAGAAATTTTAAAACCAGAATGTTTTTATGTCGAAGGGCATCAGTTGATATATAGATCTATGCAAAGCCTTCAGCAAAAAAATATGCCTATTGATATGTTGACGGTGGTGGAAGAATTAAAAATGCAAGAGCATCTAGATATAGTGGGGGGTGCTTATTACATTTCAAAATTAACCAATGTTGTGGTTTCTACTGCCAACATTGAAGCACATGCGCGTATCGTTTTACAAAAATTTATTCAAAGAGAATTAATACGTATCAGTGGCGAAGTCATTGCGAATGCTTACGAGGATAGCACGGACGTTTTTGACTTATTGGATGATAGTGAAACTAAAATGTTTAATATCACGAATAACTATTTAAAAAAGAATTTCGTTGATATTGGAAATGCATTAGCTACTGCGATTAATCGTATTGATGAACTCAGAACTAAGAAGGATGAAATTTCAGGGGTACCTAGTGGATACGCAAGCCTAGACAGAATTACCTACGGATGGCAACCCACCGATTTGATTATTTTAGCAGCTCGTCCTTCGGTAGGTAAAACTGCATTTGCTTTAAACTTAGCACGTAATGCTGCTTTACATCCTACCAAACCACAACCTGTTGGATTTTTTAGTTTGGAGATGAGTGCGTCTCAATTAGTACAAAGAATTTTAAGTGCTGAAAGTGAAATTAAAATGGAAAAAATTTCACGTGGTAAATTAGAGGATTACGAGTACCAACAATTGCATGCCAAAGGGATTAAAAAATTAGAGTCTGCTCCTATTTATATTGACGATACGGCTGCCTTAAATATTTTTGAATTTAGAGCGAAGGCCAGAAGATTGGTGAATAAACATCATGTTAAAATAATTATCATTGATTACTTGCAATTAATGAGTGGATCGGGTGATCGTAATTCAAATCGTGAACAAGAAATTAGTAATATCTCGCGAAGTTTAAAAGCTTTAGCAAAAGAATTAAATATTCCTATCATCGCATTATCTCAATTAAGTCGTGCGGTAGAAACCAGAAAGGAAAGTAAGATGCCGCAATTGAGTGACTTACGTGAATCAGGAGCCATTGAACAAGATGCCGATATGGTTATGTTTATTTATCGTCCCGAATATTACGAAGTAATGAGCAATGAAATGGGAGAAAGCACACAAGGTGAAACACATATTCGTATAGCGAAGCATCGTAATGGTTCCTTGGATTTAATCAAATTGAGAGCCCGATTAGATATTCAAAGATTTGAAGAATGGGATGGCGAATCTGGCATTCCAGGTTTAGGAAATAATTTCAAACCTATTTCATCCACAGGCAATACTGCAGCAGGAGATGGTGGCAGATTTTTTATTCAAGGAAGTAAAATGAATGAAGGAGAATTTGACGAAGGATTGAATGAAGACCAACCTTTTTAAAAGGAACCTCAACGAATAACTCATTTTATGTCTGTACCTTATTTTTACGAATCACTTGTCGCGCCCGGTCTGACTCATTTCACTTTAAGTGAGGAAAGTAGCAAACACGCCATTCAAGTATTAAGGTTGCAAGAAGGCGACCGCCTAGATATCACCAATGGTAAAGGAGATTTATTGGAAGCCACTGTACAAAGTGCAGATAAAAAAAATACCATTGTAAAAGTGCTTCAACAAAAAAGCATAGCAGCCCCTGCTCAAAAAATAATTTTAGGAATCTCTGTTTTAAAAAACGCTACAAGATTAGAATGGTTGTTTGAAAAAGCAACTGAAATGGGGGTGACACAAATCATTCCGATTATTTGTCATCGCACGATTCATGAAAGATTCAAGATGGAAAGAATGCAAGGCATTTTACAATCTGCCATGATTCAAAGTCAACAAGTATGGTTGCCTCAATTAGCAGCGCCCCAATCGTTTTCGGATTTTATCCAAAATACCCAAGCGACTCAAAAATTGATTGCCCATTGCGAAGAAGCGGAGAAAGTTAATATCAAAAATATAAAACCTTCTTCTGACTTGGCTTTACTCATTGGCCCCGAAGGCGATTTCACTCCAGATGAAATTCAAGCAGCCATTTTAGCTCAATATATTCCTATTCATTTAGGCCCTACCCGATTAAGAACAGAAACTGCAGGCATTTTTGCATTAAGTGTTTTGAAAATATTTTAATTTGCAATCATGAAACTGATCCAAGTTCATAATAATGTTACGGAAAAAGCTTTTGTAGAAGTGCATGCACTTTTAAACAAACGCAATCCTCATTTTATTAGACCCTTGGATAATGAAGTGATGCAAGTATTTGATCCTGCTAAAAATAAATTATTCAAAAACGGAGCAGCAGCAAGATGGATCTTACAAGATGATGCGGGAAACACTATAGGTAGAATAGCCGCATTTTATTACCAAGAATATATGAATAAGGGTACCGAATATCCTACAGGTTGTATGGGCTTTTTTGATTGTATCAATGATTCAAATGCCGCTACTATTTTATTAGATGCCGCTAAAACATGGTTGCAAGAAAATGGTATGGAAGCCATGGATGGCCCTGTAAATTTTGGTGATAGAGATAAGTGGTGGGGATTGATGGTAGAAGGATTTGAAGTGGAACCCATGTATGGCATGTCTTTTAATCCAGACTATTATGAAAGCCTGTTGACACAATATGGATTTCAAAACTTTTACAATCAATATTATTATAAAAAGAGTTTACTAGAACCACTCCCCGCTAGGTTTGAGGAACGCTACCATAAATTTGCTGCTAAAGCAGACTACCGTGCAGTGCATTTGGATAAAAATCAACTCTCCAAATTTGCGGAGGATTTTGTCACTATTTACAATACCGCTTGGGCACAACACGGTGAAGCAAAAGCAATTACATTGCCTCAAATATTAAAATTATTTAAGACCCTGAAACCTATCATGGACGAGAAAGTGATATGGTTTGCCTATTATAAAGAAGAGCCTATTGCTATGTTCATTAATATTCCAGATGTAAATCAATATTTCAAACATTTTAATGGCAAAATGGGTTTATTGCAAAAACTACATTTGTTATGGATGAAGTGGAATAAATCCAATGACAGATTAACAGGTTTGGCTTTTGGAGTAGTACCCAAATATCAAGCTTTAGGGGTAGATAGTTTTTTAATTAATGCTTGTCACAAACTCATCAATCTTACAAAAAGTTACGACCAATATGAAATGGGTTGGGCGGCCGATTGGAACCCTAAAATGTTGAATATTTATAAAAGCCTAGACGCTTCGCCAAGCCGTCATATGGTGACCTTCCGTTATATTTTTGACACCCAAAAACATCCTTTTGAGCGTCACCCCCAGATGGATTATACCCAAAAATAATCTTTCTAAAAAAGGGGGATAAGATTTAATTGCCAGAATAAAAGTTTTGATTTTGAATGTGTATATTGCGCGTCAAGTATGGATAATTTTGTAGTCTCCGCCCGTAAGTACCGTCCCCAAAACTTTAACACAGTGGTGGGTCAGTCTCCTATTACCACGACCCTCAAAAATGCGATTCTTAATAATCATTTAGCACACGCTTTTTTATTTTGTGGTCCTAGAGGAGTGGGTAAAACCACTTGTGCTCGAATTTTAGCGAAGACTATTAATTGTACCAAGATCACAAAGGACGGAGAAGCTTGTAATGAATGTGATAGTTGTGTTTCCTTTGAAAAAGGAGCCAGCTTAAATATTCATGAATTAGATGCCGCGAGCAATAACTCGGTGGATGATATCAGAACCTTAGTAGAACAAGTTCGTTTTGCACCACAAGCGGGTAAATACAAAGTATATATTGTGGATGAGGTCCACATGTTAAGTGCGAGTGCCTTTAATGCATTTTTAAAAACATTAGAAGAACCTCCTCCCTACGCCATTTTCATTTTAGCCACCACCGAAAAGCATAAAATTTTACCTACTATTTTAAGTAGATGTCAAATTTTTGATTTTAGACGCATTAATTCTAATGACACCGTAGCACATTTAGAGGAAATTGTAAAAAAAGAAAAAATCAAGGCAGAAAAAAATGCGCTTCAATTAATCGCTCAAAAAAGCGAAGGATGTATGCGTGACGCTTTGAGTATTTTAGATAAAATTGTAAGTTTTTCTAATGGCGCTTTAACGTATGCTAATACTTTAGAGCATTTAAATATTTTAGACGAAGCCTATTATTTTAAATTATTAGAATATTTAACCGATCAGGAGCTAACGAAGGCCATGTTGTTATATGACGAAATCAATCAAAAGGGTTTCGAGGGAGATATGGTTTTATATGGCTTTGCAAGCTTCATCCGTAATTTATTAGTGTGTAAGGATGCTGCAAGTGCTCATTTACTAGAATCTATAGAAGGTTGGAGAGACCAATACACCACTACCGCACAAAAAGTAAGTACTGCTTATTTAGTAAGCGCCTTAAATATTTTAAATGAGTCTGAGATTCAATTTAAAATGGCTCGTAATAAACGTTTACATGTGGAATTGGCTCTTATTAAACTCAATTTCTTACAACAAGCAATTGAACTTAGCATGGAAGACGGCCAAGTAGTAAAAAAAAAACTAGTTGACACTCACTACCCTATTAAAACAAAAAGAATTTTGCCTTTAGGTAAAATGGTGGTGAATGAACAGGCGAAATTAGTCATTGAAACGGCTCCCGTGAGTACTAAAAAGCCAACAGCTCCAATTACTTCCCCTACAACAAACAATTCTACTACAGCGCCATCTCAAATATCTGCTGTAGCAAGTGCCTCCACTGAATCTGGAAATAAAAAGAATTTATTAGCCGCACTTCAACAAAAATATGGCAGTCAATATAAAATTGAAGAAGTTAAAGAATCCATTCCATTAAATAGGGAAGCACTTCAACAATGCTGGAATGAGTATACTCAGTATTTAGAGAAAAGCTTAAAACATTCTTCTGCTGGCACTTTCAAATTAGCCCAACTTAATATTGAAGATGAAGTACATTTTACCGTGACAGTATCGGCCTTAACGGCACAAAAATTTGTGGAGCAAGAGCGCATGAATTTTATGGAAAAAGTTTGGGAACAATTTCAAAATAGAGGCATTCAGTTTAGTATATTAGTAGATGCGGGTGAAAAAGAAGATGTGCCCTTGCATTTAAAATTGAATAGCAAACAAAAGTTCGAGCGAATTGCCGAACAATATCCTTTGGTGAATGAATTAAAGACTCGATTGAATTTAGAAATATTCTATTAGTCGCTAGTCATTTACCAATACTTACCCTTTCTTCATAATCTAGCTTTTTGATACCCTTTTTGTTTCAGATATTGAAACACTTTTTGACGATGGTCTCCTTGAATAATAAGTTCTCCGTCTTTCACCGAACCTCCAGTTCCGCAATGATTTTTTAATGCCTTGCCTAATAATTCCATTTCGGATATTGCCCCTACAAAACCATACACAATGGTAACTGTTTTACCCGCTCTATGTTTGGTCTCTAAAATTACGCGAAGGGGTTGCTCTGCAGGCAATAAGGTTTCCACTTCCTCTGTATCAGGAGTTGCCATTGCTTGCGGATCGGTACTATACACAAAGGGGGATGTGATTTTATTTTTTTTACTCATGTTATTGGAATGAATAAGAATGAAAGATTAATATTTAGTATAAGTATTAGATAAGTATTGAATGAGAATTAGATGAGTATTGAATGAGAATTAGATTTAGTATTGGAATTATAAAAATATTTAATTCACACGAATACTTACTATCGCGATTCCTTTTTTGGATTCCTGCAACAGCATACTTATATTATATTTTGCTTGAGCTGATAATAATTTTCCAGTAATATAAATGGTGGTGCCTAATTTTCTTTCAGCACTTTTTTCAAAACCCACTATATTTTTGTTACTAAAAAAAAGCTGTAATTGTTGATTGGCTTGCAAGGAGGCTAATTGTTTTTGAGACACTTGATCTACTATATTCACTTCTGCCACTGCATCCCAGAATGACAACAAATTGCTAAAATTGGCTGTTTGCAAGGTTTGCACTAGGTTTTCAGTTTCATTTTGAGCCTTTCCACTCAAGGAACAAAAAAGAAAACTACTCATTAGGAGTATTTTGTAAATGAATTTCATTATTTAAAGGATTAGATCCGCTTTAAGTTTGTAATGTGCCTAGTATTTTGAAACTTTGTGGTACAATTGAATTTAAATCAAAGTTAAGGCTTTTAAAAAGTTTATAAGATGTCTAAAAAAGTAATTTTAGTGATCATGGATGGTTGGGGGTTAGGACAAGTGCCTAATGCAGATGCTATTCAGCATGCAAAAGTTCCTTTTGTGAGCAGTTTATACCAACAATACCCTCATAGTACATTAGTCACCTGCGGGGAAGCCGTGGGTTTACCAGAGGGGCAAATGGGAAATAGTGAAGTAGGTCATCTTAATTTAGGGGCTGGGCGCATTGTTTATCAAGAATTACAAAGAATCAATGTAGCGATCCGTTCAGGTGAGTTTACTCAAAATAAAAAATTAATTGGCGCCATTGAATATGCCAAACAAAACAATAAGCCATTACATTTATTAGGTTTAGTAAGTGATGGTGGGGTGCATTCTCATACCAGTCATTTAACTGCTATTTGTGAGTTATGTCAAGCACATGGTCTTACCCAAGTATACATTCATGCATTTACAGATGGTCGTGATACTGACCCCAAAAGCGGATTTGATTTTGTTCAAAAAGTAGAAAGCCATTTGTCAAAAAGTGTAGGAAAAATAGCCACTGTAAGTGGTAGATATTATGCGATGGATCGTGATAAAAGATGGGAAAGAATTCAATTGGCTTATGATGGTATAGTGAAAGGAGAAGGGCCTACTGCAAACAGTGCGTTGGAGGCTATACAATCCAATTATGCAAAAGACATCACAGATGAATTTATTAAACCTACCATCATTACCGAAAATGGCAAACCCATTGCTAGCATTCAAGAAGGAGATGCTGTGATTTGCTTTAATTTTAGAACAGATAGATGTAGAGAAATTACACAAGTATTATCACAACAAGATTTCCCTGAATTTGGAATGAAAAAATTATCGCTTCATTATACCACCCTTACGCGATATGACGAAACCTTTAAAGGAGTGGAAGTGGTATTTGAAAATGATAATTTAGTAAATACATTAGGAGATGTTTTAGCACAGAACCATAAAAAACAAATCAGAATAGCTGAAACTGAAAAATATCCGCATGTCACTTTCTTTTTTAATGGGGGACGCGAAGTTCCATTTGAAGGGGAAACAAGAATTATGGCCGCTTCTCCCAAAGTAGCTACCTATGATTTGCAGCCCGAAATGAGTGCAGAAGAATTAACCCATAAATTATTGCCTGAGATTCAAAAAGGAGAAGCCGACTTTATTTGTCTGAATTACGCCAATGCAGATATGGTGGGTCATACTGGCATATTTAGTGCAGTAGTGAAAGCGGTTGAAACAGTAGACACTTGTGTTCAAAAAATTGTAACGGCCGGTTTGGAGAACGGGTACACTTTATTGGTCACCGCCGACCATGGTAATGCCGATTTTATGATCAATGCCGACGGCAGCCCCAATACTGCTCACACCTTAAATTTAGTACCTCTATTTTTAATAGATAAAGATGGTCAAGGAAGCATTCAATCCGGTAAATTAGGGGACGTCGCTCCTACCATATTATCTATCATGGGACTTCCTATTCCATCGGAAATGACAGGAAATGTGTTAACTTAACAGCGTCAAATAATGGCACAAATTGTTATATAACTGCTTAACATAAATTTATGATCAAAAAAATACTTTTAGTACTTGTTGTTTTATTATTAATAGCACAATTTGTACGCCCTACTAAAAATAATTCAGGTGATGTTCAAAAGGATATTACCACTTTATACCCGATGCCTGATAGCGTAAAATTGATTGTGGCAAAAGCCTGTGCTGACTGCCATTCGAATAACACGAACTATCCATTATATGCAAGCATTCAACCTCTTGCTTACTGGATTGGAGATCATGTCAAAGATGGAAAAAGACATTTTAATTTTAATGAATTTGCCGGCTATAGAATCGCCAAACAAAATCATAAATTAGAAGAAGTCATTGAACAAATTAAGGAAGGCGAAATGCCATTATATTCTTACACTGTGATTCATAAAGAAGCCCGATTAACAGATGCCGAAAAAACAACATTAATGGATTGGGCCCAAAGTATTAGAGATTCACTTAAAGCGAATTACCCAGCGGATAGCCTGGTCATCAAAAAACAAACTGCACCTAAAAAATAGGTGGTACTCTTATGAAAATTGTGAAGGCTACTTATGTTATTTCAAGTCCAAATTTTGATCAATGCCCTGCAACCAGATTGCCAGAGTATGCTTTTATTGGTCGAAGCAATGTAGGAAAATCCTCCATTATCAATGCGATATGTCAACAAAAAAATCTGGCTAAAACATCTTCTACTCCTGGTAAAACACAATTGATTAATCATTTTGAGATTACGAGCATGTTGGCTACTAGAGGCAAACAAAGCAAATGGTTTATTGTGGATTTACCTGGATACGGATTTGCTAAGGTTTCTCAAAGTAGTAGAAGAAGATGGGAGCAAATGATTGAAAACTATTTAAGGAAAAGGCCGAATCTGAATCGTGTATTTGTTTTAGTAGATAGTCGTCATAGCCCGCAGAAAATTGATATTGAATTTATCCAACAATTAGTAGAATGGGAAATTCCCTACACCGTTATATTTACTAAATCTGATAAAGAAAAGCCTGGCGTGGTTGCACGTAACGTAAAAGATTTTTTTGAAACCCTTCGCAATACCCTTCCGTTTTTACCTGAAGGATTCGTTACAAGTGCGGAGAAAAAAACAGGCGTCGAAGAAGTACTGGATTGTATAGCACAATACAATGAATTGTACGAAGAACCCCAAAGCTAATTTAATTTATTACCGACCCCACAACATCGTACCTCCTTATGAAGATATTAATTCAATACATTAAACCTTTCAGAACACTCGTCATACTTGCTTTCATATTAGCAGCTATCAATCAAACTTTTTCTTTATTTGATCCCATGATATTTGGGAAGTTAATTGATGAATTTGCAAAAAGTCCTTTATTAGATAAATCTGGAGCAGTCCGCAACCAATCTCAGTTTTTAACAGGCGTAAGTACGATGTTATTGCTATTGGTGGGTACAGCTATGGTGAGTAGAATAGCAAAAGCATTCCAGGATTATATTGTGAATGTAATCATTCAAAAATTTGGCGCTGCTTTATTTACTGATGGATTAAAGCATTCTATGCAATTGCCTTATCAAGCTTTTGAAGATCAACGAAGTGGTGAAACCTTATCTATCCTAACCAAAGCGCGTACTGATTGTGAAAAATTTATTAGTTACGTGGTGAATGTGTTATTTGGAATTATAGTGAGTGTCATCTTTGTGTCTATTTATGCGACTCGATTGCATTGGTCTATTATTCCAATCTATATTGGGGGCGCCAGCATGATTGCTTATGTGACAAATTTATTGAGTAAGAAAATAAAATCAATTCAAAAAAATATTGTAAAGGAGACCACCACCCTAGCCGGGACCACCACCGAAAGCTTACGCAATATAGAATTGGTAAAAAGTTTAGGCTTAACCAATCAAGAAATTAATCGACTCAATAACAATACGTATAAAATTTTAGCCCTTGAATTAAAGAAAGTTAAAAACATTCGTTCTTTAAGTTTTATCCAAGGAACCATGGTTAACTTTTTAAGACAGGTCATCACTTTTACTTTAATGTGGTTGATCTTCAAACAAATATTAACTGTGGGTCAATTAATATCCTTACAGTTTTATAGCTTCTTCATATTTGGACCCTTACAAGAAATTGGAAGTATTATTATGAGCTACCGTGAAACAGAAGCTTCTCTTAATAATTTCAATGCGTTAATGCAAAAACCAATTGAAGAAACACCGGCTAACCCCATTGCGATTGGTCCCATTAATCATTTGGCTTTTAAAGGAGTGGGGTTTCAACATCAAACGGCTAATTTTAAAGCCATTGACGGCATTACATTCGAAGCAAGTATTGGCGAAACAGTTGCCTTTGTGGGGCCTTCTGGCGCTGGGAAAAGCACCTTAGTAAAATTATTGGTAGGATTGTATCAGCCTCAAGAAGGTGAAATTTTGGTCAACCAAGTGAATACGCAACAAATTGATATGAGTGACTTGCGCAATCAAATTAGTTTTGTGACGCAAGACACCCAACTTTTTGCAGGAACCATAAAGGAAAATTTAGCATTCGTAGCCCCTAATGCTACCGAAGAAGATATGTTTATAGCACTTACCAAAGCTAGTTGCACTAATATCTTAGATAAAGGAGGCAAGGGTTTAGCTACCTTAATTGGAGAGGGCGGATTGAAATTAAGTGGAGGCGAAAAGCAAAGACTTTCCATTGCTCGTGCTTTGTTGAGACATCCTCATTTATTGATATTTGATGAAGCTACTTCTAGCTTAGACAGTTTAACAGAAGAAAGCATTACCGATACTATCCGTCAACTTTCTGCTGAGCGTGCACAAATCACCATTATGATTGCGCATCGTTTAAGCACTATCATACATGCCAATAAAATTTATGTACTTGAAAAAGGGCAAGTGATTGAATCAGGGACACATGCTAGTTTGTTGGAAGAAAAAGGATTGTATTACGCCATGTGGCGTCAACAAATTGGAGAAAGACATTCAGCTTAATCGCGTTCAAATTTCTTTTGCAAATATTCCATAACGGAAGGATCTTCTAATCCTTCCATATCACTTAATTCCAATTCAATAGCACGAGTACTCAATCTAATTTCGATCAGCGATAAAAATATTGAAATGGAAAAGGTAATTAAGCTAAGTGCAAAAACAAACTTGGCAACTCCTTGATATTCAATAAAAATAAAAAACATAGATACAATAGATAATAGCAAACTGGCTACTCCATAGGTTTGCATGTTTTGAATTAATTTGATTCGGTACTTTAGGTTTTTGATTTGCCCAAAAATGATATGCTTTTGCTCTATTAACTGGTACTTATCATGCAACATGCGCACTCTATTGGATAAAGCCAAGAAACGATTGGTATAGGCCAACATGATCAGGCTAATGGCCGGAAAAAGTAAGGCGGGTATATTGACAGATAATTCCATAGCACAAAAATATAAAGTATTTTTGTGTTCTCAGCGCCTATTATGGAAAAAGCCGTTTTCAAACAAATACAATCTAGCATCCCGCAGGAACCCGGCATTTATCAATATTATGATGAAAAGGGTAAGCTTTTGTATGTAGGTAAGGCAAAGAATTTGAGGAAAAGAGTGAGTTCCTACTTTTTCGCCAAGCAACATAGCCTCAAAACCATTGAGTTAGTTCAAAAAATTAAAGATATTCAATTTACGATAGTGAATTCGGAACATGACGCCTTTATGTTGGAAAACGAGCTCATTAAAAATTATCAACCCAAATACAATATCAATTTAAAGGACGATAAAACCTACCCTTATATTGTTATTAAAAATGAACCCTTTCCTCGGGTATTTTTAACACGTCGTAAAATTAAAGATGGGTCTACTTATATTGGCCCCTTTACGCATGTATTGGCAGTAAGAGAACTCATTAGTCATATTAAGCAAACCATTCCTTTACGCAATTGCACTTTGCCTTTAACTCCTAAAAATATTGCACAAGGAAAATTTAAAGTTTGTTTAGAATATCATTTGGGAAATTGCTTAGGCCCTTGCCAAAACTTTCAAAGCCTTGATAACTATAATGAATCTATTGAGCAGGTTCAACATCTATTAAAGGGAAATATTAAACCAGTCGTGCAACATTTGAAGCAAAAAATGCAAGACGAATCGACTGCTTTGGCTTTTGAAAAAGCGGCTTTGACCAAAAAGAAAATAGAAGAATTAGCTCATTTTGAAAGCAAGTCGGTGGTTTTTACCAAACAACAGCACCCCATGGATGTTTTTAGTATTGCCATGGAGCAGGATCAAGCCTATGTAAGCTACTTGATGATTAGAGAAGGTAAAATAATTCAAACACATATTTTACCCTTAACCGTTCCATTAGAAGAAACCAAAGAAACCATATTATCATTTGCAATTCATTACTTTAGAAGTAATATGGGATTGGATGCCAATGAAATCATTTTGCCTTTTGAAATAGAAGATAAGGAAAATAATATCAAATACACTTTACCGCAATTAGGGGACAAAGAACAATTATTAGCCTTATCACAAAAAAATGCAGACTACGCTTTAAAGGAATGGAAGCATAAGCAACAATTATTATTAGTGAGTGAAACGCAAAACGAAGTGTTACTTGAATTGCAAAAAGTATTACACCTCCATCAAGTGCCTACACATATTGAATGTTTTGACAACTCTAATATTCAAGGGGCCTACCCTGTCTCTGCCATGGTGTGTTTTAGAAATGGACTTCCTAGTAAATCTGATTACAGGAAATTCAACATTAAGTCGGTGGTTGGGATCAATGACTTTGCGAGTATGAAGGAATCGGTTTACCGACGTTATGCTTCAGTATTAGATAAAAAATTAGCCCTTCCCCAATTAATTATTATTGATGGAGGAAAAGGGCAATTAAGCTCTGCGCTTGAAGCCATTACCGAATTAGGTATTCAAGACAAAGTCACCATGGTGGGATTGGCTAAAAATTTAGAAGAACTATTTTTCGTGAATGATTCCAACTCCATTCAATTGCAATGGAATAGTGAAGCGCATAGATTAATACGTAATATTAGGGATGAAGTACACCGTTTTGGAATTCAATTTCACAGAAGCAAAAGATCCAAGGGTGCCCTTGAAACGGGGCTTGATAACATTAAAGGCATTGGGCCTCAGACCAAAGAGATGCTATTACTTTATTTTAAATCGGTGAGCAAAATAAAAGCAGCCAGCCCGTCTTTATTAACTGAAATTATAGGCGCTAAAAAAGCGGCTATTTTAGTAGCCGCTTTTAATAACGTAGAAGAACAATAGGTTAATACACCCATCTATCTTGTTCGTAATCAAATATTTTTTGTCTAATTTTTTCTCCTTCTTGTAATCTTCTAATAGGATCCTTATAAATCGCATTTAATAGTTTATCATTGAAATTGTCAATGCTTGATTTTACGATATAGCTATTAAAGTACCTGCTTTCGAATAATTCTTCCCAAGTAATTCTACTAGAAATATTTTTAGGATTATATACTTCCGCCTTAGCCAACGTGGTTCTTAATTCAGGATAATACAACCAAAATAAAGTACGTTTAGTGGGCTTATTATTAATCACTAAAGTAGCCACCGGTGCAATACCAATAATACGGCAATACATACGGCTGGTTTTTTTATCAAAAATCCATTGTTCCTTTAAACGGAATGTATAAATAGAATCTGGATTAGGAGCTAACTTAGTATTATAAATAATGCTGGTATCGTAAATATTAGGATTGTCTACGTTTTGCACTAACTGAGTATCCAAGCTTCCTTTTAACATAGAAGATACTTCATCACTTGAAATAGGTTGTGTGAAACGATCATCTCCTCCTGCAGCTGAAAAAGGAACGACTTCTTGCTTGTCAATGGCTCTTAATAAAAGTGCGAAAAAACGTTGATCTCCATTATCATCATAAGCTTGATAAGTGAATGGACGATTTAATTTTTCACGACCATCTATTTCTTCCCATAAAAACTCACTAAATAAGGCATCTTCTTCTCTTAAATTTTCATAAGGCAAAGGTATTTTTTCTTGCACTCCTTTACGCTTACTGTTTTCGGAAAAGAAAGCATAGTTATTTCGTTGAGGCTTTTGTTTTTTATCATTAAAACCTCCCACTAAAGTAGTATCATAGGTTTTCACCGATTTTGCATTCGGATTTACCACCACTGGGGCTGTAGGCGTGACAGCAGCAGGTGTATTATCCGTTTTTGGTGCCACAGAATCCTTGGCAGCAGTCGCAGGTTTTTTCTTTGCAGCATAATTAAATTGTGCTTGCGCTAAATTTACCCACATCATACTTGCGAATGCAAGTCCAAAATAAAGTTGATACTTTTTCATCTTTTTTATTTTTTAAACCCCTCTTACGCTTTCAAAATTATTGAAGAATAAAAGTGATTGTTTGATCTAACTTACGCGTACCGCCACCTGGTTCAGTGACTTTAATTTCACCAATTGTAACAGTACTGCCTGGCTGACATCTTCTTAATAAAGCAGAAGCACCACCAGAAAATGCATTTCCAACTACTTCCGCAAATTCAGGTTCGTCAAACCCTTTACCTGTTGCAATTACTATAAACGAGGTTACATTAAATTTAATTCCGTCAAAAACGAAGTCTCTTAAATCGGCAATCACCCCTTTTTGAACTCTGAATACATTCGCTGACATATTTCCACCTGCACTACCGCCCACGATCGCTAATGGATCTGGAACACGCTTTACAGGGATCGTTATTTTTTGATTTTGTTTACCATCATTCACATTGATAGTGACTGAACCCAATTGAGTACAATTCACAATGTATTGACCAGGGCCTGCTTTTTTAATGCTTGCAGTAGTTCCTTCCACTGTTGCATTTACTTTTTCGGCACCACCGCCCCCTGTAATACTTAATGGATTATCTAAACCTTTATAAAATACTCTCGTTTTATCGGTAGATACGACTAATCCTGTAGGAGTTCCAACTGTATATTTTACAATTTTTTCAACTACTGCGGTTTCTCCACTTGGTTTCAAAAATGAAATACGAACACGTTTTGAATTTTCACCAGGAGTGGATGCAGTCGTTTTGTAAACAGCAGAACCATCCGCAGTGATTGGAACCACCGCTCCATCAATAGATATAGTTGGCTTTGCTGCACTACTAAAGGCACCTACGCCTGCTGTGATAATTAACTCTTCCCCAGACATTAAGTATTGAGAGTTGGTAGCAGCAAAGGCATTGAATTGATCGTATATTAATTCTACTTCACCAATTTGACGATGACAATATTCCACCACTTGTGATTCACTATTGCGAATATCATTTTGAAACTTAGTCAAAATAGTAATAGACGCGATTGTTGGAGTCATGTGGAAATAAGAGAATGCCCAGTCCTGATTGATATTTTTACTATTTGAAGTAGGTATGCTTAAATCCAGAGGTAAATTAGGTAACACTTCCTTTTCAATAGAAGGATCAATACCTCCTAATTCTTTTTTGAATGAAGTCAATCTTTCCAATAAATCCTGTCCTTTTGATTTTCCAGAAGCTCCTGGCTTAGTGAATAAACGAGTAGAAGCTTCTAAATCATCTTCATTAAAAACTTCTTTTCCATTTTCATTTTTTAATCTAGACTCTACTTTTAATTCATGTTTCAAAGATTCTACATAAGTATATAAAGCATCTGCCATAGCATGTGCCTTATCTGCTTTAGGTGCCCAGATTGCTGCTTTTTCTGCAGTCTTAGGATCCGCTAATTTTTTTTGTAAAGACTTAAGAATATCATCATTTTTTCTTTGAATAATACCATTGGCATTCATCAAACTTTGATCTATCGTCTTAAACGCATTTAAAATTTCGCTGGATACATTTAATGCCAAAAGCGCTGTCAACACCAAGTACATGATGTTGATCATTTTCTGCCTAGGCTCTTTAGGTAACGACATGTATACTAATTTTTTTTAGTGGATGAAATTTTAAAATATTATGCGCGGCCTTGCATTGCAGAAATCATGTTGCCATAAATCTGATTCAACTTAGTTAAGTTATCAGCCAATAACCCAATTTGCTCTTTGGCTCTCACTGCATCTTGTGCTGAACTTGACATAGCAGAAGAAGCCTCGGTTAATTTACTATAATATTGATTCATTGCTTCCATAGATTTGCTCATCATTTGAAATTGAGCATCTAATCCTTTGACAGATTCTGTTGCAGTTGAAAAGCTTCCTAAATTAGAAGCAACGCCGCTCACTGCATCTTTAATAGTACCTAAAGAAGCTGCTGCTGCAGCAGTATTGGTAGAAAAATCTTTACTTGCTTTAGACATATCAGCTAAATCACCTAAGTACATAGCAGTGTCATTTAAACGTTGGAAGCTATTGCTTAATTTATCAAAAGCAGCTTGATCAATTTTTGCAGCTTCTAATTTAGCGATCACCACATCTGTGATGCCATTACTAGAATCAGAAGATACACCTCCAATTTCTGGGGGAGGTAAAAAAGCGTAAATCACGAAAATTAATGCTTCGGTAGATAATCCCACAATCAAAGCGTAATCCGCCCATGATAAGTGAATAATTTTGGCAAGAGCACCAATAATAACTACGGCAGCTCCTAGTGAAATAACTACGTTAACAATTTTGTTGGTTCTAGGTGAAATCGAATTTGACATTATTCTGTTTTGTAGGTTTAAAAATGAGTATTTTAAAAAATGTTTTCTAAAGTGTTGAACGAATTGAACTAGATGAATGAATTATTTTTGGGTATTATCTAGTCTTGGGTGTCATTGAAAGTGCACATCTAAATCCAATATAAGATTTTGCAGTGTCTTGATATTCATAATTGCGCGTACTTACTTGACAATTGTATGCAATATCTTTCCAAGAGCCCCCACGAATCACTTTACGCTTCATAGAAACTGGATCGCTATCTTTTGCATTAAATTGTAAATCGGGACTCATGTCACCAATGAAGTTATATCCGCCTTCATAAAATACGGAACTGGTCCATTCTGCAACATTACCCGCCATATCAGCAAGTCCATATCCATTCAATGGATAGCTTTCCACTTTCATGGTATAAATATTATCCTTGCTTGGATTACCCCCAAAATAATCGCCGCGACCAGGTTTGAAATTAGCTAATAACCAACCTTGTTTCGTGCGTGTATTCGGGCTACCCCAAGGATACATAGTGTTCGTTTGCAAACCACCTCTTGCAGCATATTCCCATTCAGCTTCTGTTGGTAATCTGTAAATTCCATCAATTTTTAAATCTGCACGACCTGGACGGCCTGCAAAGTAATCGCTGTTATTCGTTCTCCAACGACAAAATGCTGTGGCTTGCTTCCAAGTAATTCCCACAACAGGATAATCGTTATATGAGCGATGGGAAAAATACAATCTAGTTTGAGGCTCATTGTAGGAATAAGAATAATCACGCATCCACACTAAACTATCTGGATAGATAGGTTGATTTTCAGTTACTACATATTTTCCAATGGCTTGTTCCAATCCTTTAGAGGCACGAGCTGCCGCTTTTAAATCCACATAAATACTTTTGTAAATTAATTTATTAGGATCAATTTCAATTCTTCCTTGAATACGATTATCAGGGGATAATAATAGTTCATTTAATTTTTCAATCACTGCTTTACTGCCATAATTGATACGTCTCACTTTAGCCCAATCCACTTTAATCATGGTATCTTCTGATTGATTAATACCGCCTGCATAGAGTGCCAAATAACATAAAGAATCACGAACATAATTCACAAAACGACGATATTGTTCATTGGTAATTTCGGTACGATCCATCCAAAATGCAGGTACAGAAACTAATTTTTTTCGATTGATCATAGCCATATCAACTTCCTCATCGCTAGCTCCTAAATAAAAAGCGCCTCCTTTAATTGAAACCATATTGGGGTCAGGTCGCCAAACCGCTTTTTTGGGTTTTTTGGCTTGAATAAATACGCAAGCGATGAATACTGTTAACAGTAAAAACGGAAACTTATATCTTGCTATTTTAAAATTTTTTATCATAGTCGAATTTTAACCCCTTCTAAAAATGAATAAATCGCGTTATTTTAAGCCTTTAAATTACATAATAAAATTAAAAAAATACCTCATTTCAGTGTTGAAATGTTTGATATTCAGCAACTTTATACGAAATGCAAATTAATACTTTAGTTGTTAGATTAATGCTAAAATATCAGACAATTGGCTGACAGGCGCTAAACAGGTATTATTAAAACATATATAATATTGATTATCAATACTATACCTTCCTTTTGTACTTAAAATAGTAGCATCCTCTAGTGGCGTCAGAATAACCCATTTAAAAGGTAAAAACGGGGCTAAAATCTGTTTTCGAAGTTCCGAACTATGAGGGCCTACCCCTACTAACTCCTTTTTTCCCATGGCCATAAGTGCGAAACTTTGCCCCCAAAAAGAAAAGGAGCTAGGGTATTGTAGGAGCATTTTACGCATCATTCGCATCATTTTTTCTGCCTGGGCAGTCCATGTAGTATTTAGAAAAATGGTTCCTAAGGCATTCAAATTCCAACACATCATCGAATTTCCACTAGGCTGTGCCCCATCATAGGTTTCTTTTTTTCTGACAATAATATCAGTTTGGTATTGAGGTGTGTAATAAAAAAAAGTGTCTTGTTCATCTATGAAATTTTCAAGCACATACTCCGTCCACTTTTTTGCTTTATGTAAATAGGAAAGATCTCCTGTGATTTCTTGTACATCCAAATACGCTTTAATCAAACTTGCATAGTCATCTAAAAAAGCAAAAGTTTTTTTAATGCCATTCGTATTGGTGTGAAATAAATGAGTTGCTGTGTCGTCTATAAAATTAAGTTCCACCCAATTCATATTTTCAACCGCTCTATTTTTATATTCTTCCTTCCCCAATGCTGCATAGCATTTACAAAATGCAGAAATCATTAAATTATTCCAACTTAGTATAATCTTATGATCCAATGCAGGTCTAATTCTTAATGATCTTTGTGCCAATAAATTATGCTTAGCTTTTACAAAGTTTTCCGAAAACCCAATCTCTAAGGATTCTTGTGTCCATAAAATATTAGTATGTTCCCAATTACCTTCTGGCTGCACTTGATAGTATTTACAAAAAGAAGTAAACAATTCATCCGGGATTATTTTTTTAATTTCATCATAAGACCAAGTATAAAATTTACCTTCTACCCCCTCACTATCTGCATCTAGAGCAGCATAATAAGCGCCTTCTCCATTAAAAAGTTCTCTTTGTAAAAAGACAATAGTATCATCAATCACTTTTCGATAAATTTCTTTTTTTGTGATTTGATAGGCTTCTGCTAACACTCCTAAAAGCAATGCATTATCGTACAACATTTTTTCAAAGTGAGGCGCTTGCCATTGTGTATCGGTGCTGTATCTTGAAAAGCCTCCCCCTATATGATCATAAATACCGCCTTGAATCATTTTGTCAATGGATCGAATGGCATGCACCATACTCGCTTCATCCTCATGAATGGCATAATTGCGCAATAGCATCTGCAAACAAAAGGTTTGGGGGAATTTGGGCGCATTTCCAAAACCACCCCACTGTGTATCTGCTGATTGTAGAATTCGTTGTGCCATCAAAGCCACTTCTTCCTTGGTAGCAAGCACTTCATTCATAGCGGCTAGATCCGATGAATCACTAGAAGTAGCTGTTGTTGTCTGTATTTTACTCGCCACAATATTGGTATTCACAATATGTTGTGTCAGCTGATTGGCTTGTTCTTGTAATTTTTCTAAGTTATTTTCAAAAGCCTCTTTGACTCCTTTTAACACTTCCATCCAAGATGCTCTTTGAGGCATTTTGATAGGCGGAAAATAAGTGCCCCCATAAAATGGTTTTCCATCGGGCAATAAAAAAATATTTAAAGGCCAGCCGCCAGAGCCAGTCATGGCTTGCAATGCATCCATGTAGATATGATCTACATCGGGACGCTCTTCTCTATCCACTTTTACATTTATAAAATGAGCATTCATATAATCGCCCACTTCCTGTTGTTCAAAACTTTCTCGTTCCATCACATGACACCAATGACAAGCAGCATACCCTATGCTTAATAAAATAGGCTTATTGTGTTGTTGGGATAATATAAAAATTTCTGGAGACCAAGCCTGCCAATGCACTGGATTATGCGCATGCTGTAATAAATAGGGACTGGTTTCTTTGCTTAAATTATTCAATAACTTTGGCAAGTTGGAGTGGGGTGAAGAAGGAGATAAATTGGAAGACATAGTAAATGGAGATGATTAAATGTGTTCAGTCCCAGTTACTTCTTCTTTGATTGTTGCGCTAAATATTGATCCAAGCCTGAATACATACTTGAAATTTGTGGACTCGGCACTTTAATATGTAAACTCAAACCTGCTTCTTCAACTGCTTTGCAAGTATTGGAGCCAAAAGCACCAATGATCGTTCCATTTTGTTTGAATTTAGGTTGATTGTCATACAAACTTCGTAAACCACTAGGTGTAAATAAACAAATAATGTCAAAAGTATGCTCTTCTAATAAACTGGCAATATCACTACTCACCGAACGATACATATACGCTAATTCAAATTGACAACTATGATCTTTTAACCAATTGACAATTTCGTTATCCTGTTGATTTTCGCTACACACATATAAAAACTTCTCGTTCGCCTTGTGTTTATTTAAAACATCAAATAATTTTTTATTCGTTCCGTCTGATCCAAAAAACACTTTACGTTTACGATACATAATAAATTTTTGCAAATACAAAGCAACAGACTCGGTAATGCAAAAATATTTAGTGTCCTGACTGATATTAATTTTTAATTCATCACAGGTTCTGAAAAAATGATCAATAGCATTTTTGCTTGTAAAAATTACGCCCGTATATAAAGGGATATCAATTTTAGTTTTTCTGAATTCCTTAGAAGGAATTGCCACTAATTGTATGAGGGGTTGAAAAAATAAAGAGACCGGATATTTACGCTCCAAGTCAAAATAAGGCGACTTTTCGCTTTCTGGCTTAGCTTGTGAAATTAGAATTTTTTTAATGGTCTTTTTGGTAGTCGATTTTTTTACTCCACTCATTTCTTTTGCCATTTATCATTCACGTTTCGAGATTAGTAAGTACCTCCAAAGTATTGTACAATAAATTTATACAACAAAGTTAGAGGCAATATTTCGAAAGCACAAAGGTATAGAAAAAAATGAAACGAGGAGATATGTAATTTGTTTCGTACAGACGTTAAAGAAAATAGATATCGGTATAATAGGAGTAATACTGCCGCCACCCCTGCACCCATGATGGCATAGGGATAAAATACAGGCTTAGCAAAAGCAAGTACTAAGACAAAAGGTACTAGTAAAACTCCTAATACTTTATTGATCATAAAAACTACGAAAATATAGGTACTTACCAATTCCTCAGTGTTAAAAATATAACCCGCAAATTTTAAACAAAGATATTTTCCTACATACAGTCCGATAAAAAATAAAATAATATAGAGAAAACCTTCCCAAAAAGATAAAGCGAGCAAGTGATTGTTGAAAATAAATAAAGTAGCTAATAAAGAAAAAGATAAAACGAAACAAAAATTAACAATAAGGGAACCTAAACTATTTTGCAAAAGCTGTTCCCTAAATTGGATCATTCTCAAAGAGGATTGACTAAACTGATTAAATAATTTAGGGAAATATTGTGGATAGACATTATTTACAAATCCATATAAAAAAATTAAAATTACGATCGTATAAAATAATACATCTTTATTAGGTACCGAAAAACGTTGTTCAATTTTATACAATACTTGATTACTTCCTTGTTCCGCCAAATGATCCATATATAATTTAAAACCATTGGACTTTTGTGTAAAGTAAGTTTTATACTCTTTTAAAATAGGAAGCAAAGAATCTTTCAAATTTAAATCGCGCAAAGACTGTAAAAAAATGCCATCTCTTTCTTGAAAACTAGGGGGAAGAACAGGAACATATTTAATGAGTAGGGTGTCTTTTACAATTGTAGAGTCTATTAAAGTAATGGGAGTGTCGGTAGTTAATAATGGAGTCTGTTTTTTTTGAAAAGAGCTGAATAATATCCAGCAACCGAGTAGTAAAAATGTATATTTTAAAAATGACTTCATCCTTGCAAAAATAAGTATCCTGATGCAGAATTAGTAACTTATAACTAGCTTTGTCCAATACACTTATTACTTCGCTATGGCAGGCATCTATATTCATATCCCATTTTGCAAAAAAGCCTGTCATTACTGCAATTTTCACTTTTCTACGCAAGTAAAATATATGGAGCCCTTTAATATGGCGCTTTTAAAAGAAATCGAACTTCAAAAAAATTACCTCCAGGACCCCATTGAAACCATTTACATAGGCGGAGGAACGCCTTCTCTATTAGCAATACAAGATATAGAAAACCTTATCCATCAAATTCAGCTTCATTTTCAGTTAGCCAATGATATCGAATTAACATTAGAAGCCAATCCCGATGATATTGATGTAGCAAAAGTGCAAAGTTGGAAAAATGTAGGCGTCAATAGATTAAGTATTGGGATTCAAAGTTTTCAGCAAAAGTCCCTGGATTGGATGAATAGGGCTCATACCACCCATCAATCGCATCAAGCCATTCAGGCTGCTTTGCAAGGAGGCATTCCTAATATTAGTGCCGATTTGATTTATGGCACCCCACATTTATCAGACGAGGATTTGATCGCTGATTTAAAAGAACTCACCCAATACGCTATCCCCCATATTTCTTGTTATGCTTTAACGGTAGAAGAAAAAACAGCCTTGCATACCATGATTCAACAAGAAAAGATGGAAGCCGTAGAGGTAGAAAAGCAAGCAAGACATTTTGAAATTATAGTGGAGATCTTAGAAAAAAACGGATTAGAACAATATGAAATTTCTAATTTCAGTCAACCACATTATAGAAGTAAACACAATAGCAATTACTGGAACGCTATTCCTTATTTAGGGCTAGGACCTTCGGCACATTCATTCAATAAAACATCCAGACAATGGAATGTAGCCAATAACGCGTTGTATATAAAATCGATTGAAGAAAATAAAGTTCCCTTTGAAATAGAGACCCTTTCTTTAGCTACCAGATATAATGAATATATGATGACTTCACTTAGATGCATCGAAGGCTTCGACAATCAATATATTGAAACAGCTTATGGTAAAGATTTTTTAGAACACACCATGACAATGCTCGGACCTATGTTAGAAAAAGAATTGCTCACCCCCACTTTGAAAGGATATGCAATCACTAAAAAAGCAAAGTTTTTAGCAGATGGCATTGCGAGTGACTTTTTTTGGATGTAGCAGATTTTAATAAAATATAAATAAAACTTGAATACTTATTAAATTAAAATCTGCTCCAATTGTTTAAAGGATTCCATTCTACAATTTCCTTCCCAAAGAATTTTATATATCGTAGTGATGATCGGCAGATCTAATTGCAATTGTTCGTTGATGGCCATGATACATTTGCTAGCATTGTATCCTTCCGCCACCATATTCAATTCTAATTCAGCTGACTTTACGGAATATCCTTTCCCAATCATATTTCCAAAAGTGCGATTTCGACTATGTAAAGAATAGCAAGTCACTAATAAGTCTCCCAAATACACCGAAGAAGCATAATTAATAGCGTTATCATTACCTCCTCCCTTTTCATAGATCGATTTTAATAATACTTGCATTTCATGGGCGCAATTTGCAATGTATACGCTTAAAAAATTATCTCCATATTCTAGTCCATGCGCAATACCCGCTCCTAAGGCATAAATATTTTTTACCACCCCTGCATATTGCACTCCAATCACATCATGATTCACAATGGTATTAATATAATCACATTTAAAATAAGAAGCAATTTGTTCTGTGACTGCAATATCTAATCCTGAAAAAGTTAAATAAGATAATTGTTCTGCTGCTACTTCTTCGGCATGGCTAGGACCTAATAAAGTATAATAATGAGAAAGCGGAAATTGATATTGCTTTTGTAAATATTCATGCAATAAAATATTGTGCTTGGGTAACACTCCCTTGATGGCAGAGACTATTTTTTTACCTTCCAGCATTTGAGCTGTCACACCTTGCAGGGAGGATTCCACATGAATAGAAGGCACTGCCATGACTATCATATCTGATGCTGCAATTATCTCAGTTACTTCACTTGAAAAATGTATACGTGAAGTATCAAAATAGGTATTTCTTAGATAGTGGGGATTATGATGTCGCTTTTTAAAATAGTCAATATTATTTGCCTGTCTCATCCACCAATGAATCGCATTACCATTATCCATTGCAATTTTTGCAATCGCTGTCGCCCAACTTCCACTTCCTATGATTCCAATTTGCATGTTGCCAAATTTTTACAAACATACGAAACTCAATAAAAAAGGGGCGCATTTTTTAAATGCGCCCCTTTTTAAACTGATTCACAGTGCACTATCTTACTTTTTCTCTTCAAATAATTTTTCTTTTGCAACTACTTTTACCAACATGCCGTCTTTTAAAGTTTTGCTTACTGTACTATAAGGTCCAGTGATCACCTTATCACCTACTTTTAATCCAGCTACTTCAATATAATTTAAATCTTGTATGTCTGTTTTTACTTTTACCATTTTTACTTTATTGTCTGGCTGCAATACATAAACCACTTCATTCAATTCATCTTTTGCTGCAGGTGCATCCCCATTTTTATTGTCCTCTTTTTTAGCAGCCATTTTAGTATCCTTGCCTTCGCCGTCTTTATCACGAGTCGTAACCGCATTTAAAGGAACAGTAATTACATTTGCTTTTGACTTAGTTTGAATATCAGCACTCGCTGTCATACCAGGACGGAAAGGGAAAATGCTATTCTCTTTTGTTAAGTCCTCATAACTTGTAGGTAATAAGCGAATGTGTACTTTATAGTTTGCTACTTCTGTACTTGCAGCCAAACCACTTGCAGCTGAAGTCACAGGATTTGCAATTTTATATACAACTCCTTTAAATTTACGCTTATTATACGCATCCACTTCTACTAATGCGGTATCGCCAATCTTTACTTTAGTAATATCATTCTCACCCACATCTACTCTTACTTCAATACTCTTCATATCTGCCACACGCATCATTTCGGTACCTGCCATTTGAGCTGTACCTACAACTCTCTCCCCTTTTTTTACATTCATTAAACTTACAATGCCATCCATAGGTGAAGTAATAGTAGTACGTGCTAAATCCTTTTCTGCACGGGCTAATTGTGCTTTCACACCTTGAATTTGAGCTTCTCCACTTTTGATAGATTCTTTAGCCGAATTATAACTTGATTCCGCAGAACGAAACACTTGTTCTGTTTGCTCATATTCCGATCTAGAAACTATTTTATCGGCGTATAATTTTTTGTAACGCTCATTAGTAGCTTTTGAATTTTCATACGCCGTTTTTAAACCACTTAAAGCAGCTTTTACATTTTCGTATTGCGCTTTTACTTGATTCACACTTGCTGTCACTTGATCACGTTGAGAGGAATAGATATCGGCATATATTTTAGCCAACACCTGACCCTTAGTAACTCTATCTCCTTCTTCTACAAAAAGATTGACGATTTCTCCAGAAATATCTGGACTCACTTTTACTTCAATTTCAGGATATACCTTACCACTCGCATTCACCGACTCGGTGATGGTTCTTAATTGTACAGCTTCTGAAGTGACTAATGTGCCTTCTTCTTTACCAATTACACCTGCTTTTTTCAAGCCTACCAAAAGCACAATTAAAAACACTAAACCACCTCCGATCCAGATTAACTTTTTGTTCATTTTATTTATTTTTTACTTCTGTAATTTTTTATATTTAAATTAAAGTGATAAAGATTCTCCTTTGTAAAATTCAAGGAGCTTAATTCTAAACACATACTCATACTGAGCAGATTTAAAATTCACTTTAGCCTTTAAAAAATTATTTTGATTGTTCAATAATTCAATAGTACCTAACAAACCTAGCTCATACCTTTTCTTTGCAAATTCGTAGGCTTTTTCGGCTGAAGTCACTGCCTTTTTATTGGCATTTAATTTGTTCAATGCTACAATGGCATTGGTATAAGCGGAATAAATGTCTTGCTTTAATTTACGATTGGTATTTTCTTGATTTAATTCAGCTGATTTGTAATTCAACTTTGCTTGTTGATAGGAAATACGAGCTTGTCCACCATTAAAAATAGGGATGGATAATTGAAAGCCAAAACTTTGACCAAAATTATTATTTACTTGTGTCCCCCACCCATTCCAAACATTCCCAAAATTACGCGTCCCAGTGGTAGTGGCATAAGTGGGACTTTGTACAAAATATTTAGTGTTATTCATGGTGACAAAAGGACTCGCAGGTGTAATAGCACTCAATCCTGTTAGTTCATAGCCGTTAATATATTTGAACTGATTTGAAAAATTAGAAGTTAAACTATATCCAAAACTTAAAGAAGGATAAAAATTCGCTTTGGCAGCCAACGAACTTTTCTCAGCCGCTTTAACTCTAAATTCAGCTGCTTTTACATTGGGTAGATTTTGTTGCGCAATTGCAAAAACATAATCAGGTTGCAAATCGGCAAAGCCTTGTAATTTAATTTGATCCACAGGTTGCACTAGAACATCAAAGTCGGTACCCGCATCTAAATTCAACAACGCTTTTAAACTTAATTTAGATTGTTCCACATTGGAAATAGCAGAAATATAAGTACTGCTATCATTGGCTAATTGAGTTTCTAGTTCTAATAAATTAATTTCGGGAAGTAAGCCTACTTCTACTCTTTTTTTAGTCGCATTTAATTGCTCTAAAGTTTGTTGAATTTGAATTTTAGAAATTTCAGATTGCTCAATAGTAGACAATACTTGTAAATAAAAAGTAGCCACGTTCAATGAAATATCATTAGAGGCATTTTGCAAGTCGGCTAGAGAAGCTTGCCAGTTATAATTAGTAGCGTCTGCGTTATTTTTTAACTTTCCTGCATTATATAATTGAATGCCCCCATTTAAACCAAAGTTATTATATAAGAATTGTGTATTTGCAAAACCATTGGTGGTTGGGTCAATGGATCTCCCTAATCTTAATCCCATACCAGAAGACCCCGTTAAACTGGGTAATCTGCTGGAGCTAGCCAATTCGGCTTGTAATTTAGCAAGACGCGTTTGTACATCGGCTTGCTTGATAGAAATATTATTTTTTATCGCATATTCCACGCATGTTTTTAAGTCCCATTGGGTGGACGGTTGCGCTTGAACTTGAAAAGCAAAACCCACGAAAAATAAAGAAAGTATGTATTTCATCTAGTATATATATATAAATTAAATAGCTTTTGACCCTACAAAAGTAAACTAATAATAAATAGGTCTCTAAATATTAGACAGGCGGAAGGGGGATCGGCTGAGCAGCGATTAGTATAGATGAAAGGTGTTAAATAGCCTTTTTATAATAAAATAACCTGTAAATCACTAAAACAACGGCCAATAAACACATCGCAGTGAGGGCAGAATAAGGCTTATCAATCACCACTGCCAATGCCACTAACGCATAGGATAATACAAAAATAACGCAGAAAATGGGGGTCCATTTTTTTAAGGCTCCCGTCACTGACTCATTCCCTTGATTTTTTTGTCTCAAAATAAGCAAGGTAGCCGCCGAGGTACTCATTCCCATGCAATCTAAAAAAATACTAAAGCTTAATACATCATCTACCCCTTTACCAAAAAAGGTCACTAATATAGTAGTGATGGCAAATAAAGTTAACCCAGGAACTAGGGCTTCTGTTGTAGGATGTTTTTGTTGAAAAATTTTAGGTAATACTTTATCCTCACTCATCGCAAACATGACGCGAGGATTACTCATTAAAATGACATTCACGTAAGCCAATACACTTAATACCATCGCAAAATCAAAAATCTTAGCGCCTAATTTGCCAAACCAAGCTTCAAAAAGAAGTGACCCAATAGCATTTGCATTTTTCATGGATTCAAACCCAATCACTTTAATATAAGTATAATTAATAGTGAGGTATAAAAACAAAACCACTAATATGCCCACTACAATACCACGCTGCATGGTTTTTGCGGATTTTACTTCGGATCCAAAATTGATGGTTTGTTGATAGCCTCCGTATGTAAAAAATACAGACACTAAACTGACTAATAAAAGTAAGGCTCCATTCGTTCCGTCATACACATAAATTTTTCCTTCATTCACTCCATGAGGCGGAACTGTCACCCCTTTGAATAAAGAAGAAATTAATAAAACAATTAAACTAATTTTCACCACTGTCAAAATGTTTTGTGTGCGACTGCTTGTTTTTAATCCCAATAAGTTCACTACATAAAATAATGCCACCGATAAAGAGGCTACTCCAATATTAAATAAGGTACCAGAAGGTTGTCCAAATAATAAATCACTGACATAGTCGGCTCCAATTAAAGCCACAACAGCTAAAGAAGCAGCATTGCTAATTAATATTAAAACATTAATGGTAAATCCTACTCCTGGATGATAACAATGCGCAAACACTTTATAATACCCTCCCATCACGGGTAAACGTTGTCCAATTTCAGCATAAGTTAATGCTCCAAACAAAGCAATCACCCCTCCTATTAACCAAGCCGTGAAAAAAATACCAGGTGTTCCTGACTTTGCAGCAATCGTAGCAGGAGTTTTAAAAATACCCATCCCTATTACCAAACTCACCACAATCATGGTTAAACTAAAAAAATTAATGCTTTGTTTTGATTTCATGCTTACGTTTTTAAGTATGCAAATACTTTAATTTAAAATAAAACTGTCTAGTGGATCTGCTTAAGCAACTACCCTATTTTTAATAAGCTTAAATATAACAAAAAGCGGTTAAGTTTTCAACAATGGGTTAATAATTAATGTATTCTGCAACATCATTTACACTTATGTTTGTCTTGGAATTAGGTTCATACAAATGATTAAAAGGGAACCCCGTTTAAATCGGGGGCTATTCCCGTAGCTGTGAGTTCATTGCCAAAAGCAATCAATGCAATATATCCACTGAAGCAATTTGGGAAGGATGCATTCAAAAAGAACAAGCCAGAAGACCTGCCTAATTAATAAATCAACAGCTTTCGGGTAAAAAGCAAGGATTGTAAAAAAAAGATTTGCGTTTGTATCACATTGGATCACTTAAATAGGGATTTTATGCTTTGTAACATGCACATCAATTAATTATGGTTCTCTTTCTCCAGGAAGCTCATTGTTAACAATAAAAAAACAAAACAATGAGCCAAAAATTATTTACGCTCTGGGTGTGCATTATGGCCGCCTTCCCTTCTGTATTGGGGCAAAAAAAAGACCTTTCTCTGAATGACACCACTCAATCTAACAATCGAACTTTAGAAGACGTTATCATTACTGCCAACAAAATTGTTCAAAAACAAAACAGTACTGGTAAAGTCATTACCGTAACAAATCAAGCACAGCTTATCGCAAATGCAGGAAGAACCGTTGCTCAAATACTCAATGAGCAAGTAGGATTATCCCTTCCCGGAAGTTTAAGTAATGCAGGTACAGTTCCTAGTATTTACATGCGAGGTGCTTCTAGTGGACGTACTTTGATTTTGATAGATGGAAATCCTGTGGGAGATCCTTCCATGATTAGTAATGAGTTTGATTTAAATTTAGTGCCCTTAGATCAAATTGAAAGAATTGAAATTTTAAAAGGATCGCAAAGTACTTTGTATGGATCAGACGCCATTGGCGGAGTGATTAATATTATCACTAAAAAAACTAGCGCCACTCATTGGAGCGGCGGTGCTAGCGCAGGCAGTTATGGTACTCAAAAATGGAATATTCAACATCATAACAATTGGGGTAAACTTAATTTGAATGCAGGCATTGACCAACAAACTGCCACTGGATTTTCTTCCGCCACCGACATCAAAAACACGGGTAAATTTGATCCAGATGGATATGACAATAAAAGTTGGTTTGTACAATTACAATATGAAATTAAACCTTCCCTGCAAGCTACCCTATTTACACGCAAAACGGCCTATACAGCTTCCATTGACTATGGTGCTTTTATGGATGATAAAGACGATCATTTTAAAAATGCGACTCAACTTACTGGAACTGAAATAAAATATCAAAAAAATAAGACTAAAGTTCAATTTCAATATCAAATGAGTACGCAAGATCGTAGTTATAAAAATGATAGCGTCGATAAAACGTATATGATTTATGAAGACAATCAATACGCAGGGAAATCTCATTTTGCCGACTTGTTAGTGGCACAACAAATTCACCCTAATATCCAATGGATTGTAGGTTCCGACTTTAGATATGGATCCTATCATCAAACTTATATTTCATTGAGCCAATGGGGGCCTTATAATGATCAATTCAAAGACACTTTCCAATTTCAAAATGCATTGTATAGTTCCCTATTACTGAATGACTCCAAAAACAAATGGTTACTTGAAATAGGCGGCAGATTTAATAAACAATCCAGATACGGAAACAATCAAACCTTCACGGTGAGTCCTTCTTATAAAATAAACAGTCAATGGAGGGTTTTAGCCAATATATCTTCTGGATTTAAAGCGCCTTCTTTATATCAATTAAGCTATAATGAAAAATTATTACCTGAGAAATCGGTAAACGCTGACATGGGTATCGAATATAAATCCAATACATTATATACCAGACTTGTCACTTATCACCGAACAATAGATAATGGAATTGATTATAATTATATTGACTATAATTTTTTCAACTTTATACAACAAAAAGTAAATGGTTTAGAATTAGAAGTAAAATGGAATCCCAATGAGCACCATCAAATTTCAGGCAACCTTAGTTGGATGGATGGAAAGGAAACTAATCAAAATAGAGTCACGACCACCGATACCATCACCTACCCATACTTATTAAAACGTCCTAAAAACACCATAGGCTTACAATGGCGTTTTGAACCCAACCAAAAATGGTCTTTCCAATTACATGCGCAGTATGTAGGTGCTAGATATGATGTTGGTGGTTATGCAACAGATGATGTAAAATTACACGACTATACTTTATTTAACGCGCATGTGCAATATAAAATGAGTAAGCATGTGTTGTTGTTTAGTGATATTCAAAATGTAACGAATACTCAATTCAATGAAATCAATGGGTACAATAGCATCGGTCGCATGTGGATGTTGGGTATTCAAATACATTAAATGACCATTTTTCAAAAAGCTTTGTATCTTCATACAAAGCTTTTTTTATGGAAATACATTTTGACCAACTGTTAACGATTGTATTCACCTTGTTTGCGGTGATTGATATTGTGGGATCTATTCCTTTGCTTATTTCCATGAAAGAAAAAGTGGGTGAAATTAAATCCTTCAAAGTGACCCTCATTTCAGGAGGATTAATGATATTATTTTTATTTCTTGGTAAACCTTTTTTGCAAATACTAGGGTTGGATGTAAAATCTTTTGCAGTGGGAGGTTCTATTGTGATATTTTTATTAGGGTTGGAGATGGTATTAGGACATGAAATATTTAAAGGAGATAAAAATGAACATAGCGGCGCCGTAGTTCCAATTGCTTTTCCCATTATCGCAGGAAGTGGAACACTAACAACCATCATGTCCTTGAAAGCCAACTTTGAAGAAGCTTATATTGCCGCAGGTATTATCATCAATCTAATTGTAGTCTATATCGTACTTAAATCACTCAATTATATTGAAAAATTATTAGGACCAGGTGGCTTACTAGCCGTACGTAAGTTTTTTGGAGTCATCTTGCTAGCCATTGCTGTTAAAATTTTCTCTAGCAATATTGGTGCTATTAAAAGATAGCAAATTAAATATTCCCTAAAAATGCAAATTAAATGATAATTTTGCGGGGATGATTCATTTCATTTTCAACCCTCATGCAGGGCATCAAAAAAGCACGCAAAAAAGTAAAATCTTACAATTATTGCGCGAAGTTCCCAATAGTTTGGTTTGGATCACTACGCAACCTTTGGAAGCCACTCAAATGACTCAAAAAGCCATTGCACAAAAAGCAGAAAAAGTAATTGCAGTAGGAGGTGATGGAACTATCAATGAAGTGGCTTCTGCTCTAATAGAAACCACCATTCCATTAGGCATTATACCTTTAGGATCCGGAAATGGATTAGCAAGACATTTAGCCATTCCGCTCCACCCTAAAGAGGCTTTATATGTCGCCTTACATGGAAAAGAAATCGCTATGGATGTGGGACTTATTAATAATCGACCTTTTTTTTGTACCATGGGGATTGGTTTTGACGCACAAGTAGCTACTCGATTTTCTAAATCTGCACAAAGAGGCTTTAAAAATTATGTAAAAGCAACTTTAAAAACTTTATTCCATTATCAACCCATCAAAATAAGTTTGAATCATGGGCCATTTGAAAAAGTTTTTTCTCTAACAATTGCCAATGCAAATCAGTTTGGGAATAACGCCTATATATCCCCCTACTCTGATGTTCAGGATGCTCAATTAGAAGTGGTTAAGATAAAACCTTTAAATATTTTTCAAGCAGGTTATATGGCGATCCAACTTTTTTCAAAAATAATTCACACTTCTAAAAATACCACTATACAATCTGTCAAATCATTGCATATACAATATGCCTCCAAGCAGCCTTTGCATATTGATGGAGAAGCGCTTTTGACAACCCAGGAAACAATTGAAATTACTATGGAACCCTTATCTCTTTTAGTAGTGGTTCCGTCTTAGTTTCTTTCTTAGATTCTTTCTTAGATTGTTTATTAGGTTCTTTCTTAGACTCCTTTTGTTCGGTTCCATTTTTGTATCACTACAGTCAATTATTCAATTATAAATTACATAAAAGGTGTGGTAATTTATTATGAAGCCATTATCTTTATTACCACCTATGAGAAAAATATATTTTTTAGCTATACTCTTATTTAGTTTAAACGCCCAAAGCCAAAATAATGGGGAAAAACAAAAAGATACTATTGCAAATAAGTTTGCGAAATCAAATTCTTTAGAAGACGTCATTGTCACTGCTCAAAAAAAAGAAGAATTAGCACAAAAAATTCCATTGAGTTTAACCGTTTTTTCAAGTAATACTATTGAACAATTAAAACTCTGGAACAATAAAGATATTTCAGGACTTGTACCTAATTTATATAGTGCAGACCCAGGTGATCATCGGGATGCCATTAGCATTCGCGGCATCAGCACCACCTCCTATGACCCTGCTGTCATTACCTATATTGATGGTGTGGCCCAGTTTAATTTAGATACTTATATCCCCACTTTGAATGATATTGAACGCATTGAAGTTTTAAGAGGACCTCAAGGAACTTTATATGGACGCAATGCCATGGGAGGAGTGATTCATATTATTACAAAACAACCCAATAATACAACCAATGGGTATGCAGAAATCACTCAAGGAAATTTTGGTTTACAAAGAATCATGGGGAGTCTAAAAACTACTTTAGTAAAAAATAAATTATTTTTCGGAATTGGCATTTTACAACAACAAAGAAATGGATACTATACTAATACAGTGACCCAAAAAAGTTACGATCAGCAATCTGAATGGACAGGGAATTATTATATAAAATATCTACCCCTCCCCAATTGGCAAATTTTATGGAATATTAAAAACTATCAAAGTAATAATCAAGGTGCTTTCCCTTTAACTGCTAATGGCACAGAAGATGCATTCCAACAACCTTATCTATTAAGTCAAAATGCTGTGACAACTATGAAAGATAACACTTGGAATAGTTCATTACTCATTCAGCATAAAGGCAAACACATTGATTTTACAAGCACCACTGCATATCAACAAAATTATCGTTACTACACAAAGCCAATAGACGGAGATTTCTCCCCTTTAGACGCCATCAGTGTCATTAATAATTATGGAAAAAGCTGGAATAACATTAAAGCATTCACACAGGAATTTAAATTAAATTCCTCCCCTAGCATCAACCAAAAAATGAGTTGGACCGCAGGTGCATTTCTTTTTAATCAAGATGCCCCTTCTAAACAAGCTACTCGATTTGGGAAAGATGCTAACTTGATGATGATTGGAGATTCTTTATTTAGTATCATCAACGAAACTTCAGTTCAAAAAAAGGGAATAGCATTATTTGGTCAAATAAACTATACTATCCATCCCCAATGGCAGTTGACAATGGGTATAAGAAATGATTATGAAAAACAAAATCAAAACGTAGCGGGATATTATCAACATGACCCTAGCCCTAGTTTAATCAATATATTTCCCTCCACAAAAGGAAGTATCCATTTTAATTCTTTATCTCCTAAATTAGCAATGAACTATATGATGACTCCGCAAAGTATTATGTATGTTCAATATAGTCAAGGTTATCGAGTAGGTGGTTTATCTCCTCTTTCTTCCGACCCTTCTCAACCTCCCTTAATTTCATATCTACCAGAACATAGTCACAATTACGAATGGGGAATGAAAAATAGTTGGTTACAAGACAAAATAAGACTTCAACTTTCTGCATTTATCACCAATGTAAATGATGCACAAGTGCCCACTTTGTTATTACCTGATGCTATAACCGTGATTCAAAATATTGGCAAATTAGAAAGTAAAGGAGTAGAAGTTGAATTGTATGCTGCCCCTACAAAAGGTCTAACACTTAGTTATCATGGAGGTATCACAGATGCTAGTTATTTAAATTCTGGAAAACATCCTATTATCACACCACAACATACGCAAGCTATGACGATATATTATAACTATGCAATAACAACTTCCTGTTCTTTCTATATCCAAACTAGAATGCAATGGATAGGAGATACTTATTTTGACATCAAGAATGAAATTAAGCAAAGTCCTTATTTTGTTCAACATTTTAATATGGGCTGGAATCTAAAAGCAAACAATATTTCTATTTGGTGTAAAAATATATGGAACCAAAAATATATTGCATACGCATACGATTTTGGAGCCATTCATTTAGGAGATCCAGCCACATTTGGAATAAGTCTTTCCCGGAAATTTTAATAAAATAAAGCAAAAGAAGTAACTTGCTTGTTCAAAATTTAAAACCTTATGATACCTGTTAAATCTTATGCAGCCACTGCTCCCACTAGCCCTTTAGGGCCTTATGAATTTAATCGCAGAGCGGTGGGTGACAATGATGTACAAATTGAAATTTTATATTGTGGTGTTTGCCACAGTGATTTACACCAAGCAAGAGACGAATGGGGAGGTTCTCAATATCCTATGGTACCTGGTCATGAAATTGTAGGAAAAGTAGTTTCAGTAGGTTCTCATGTTTCTAAATTTAAAGTAGGTGATATTGCAGGTGTAGGTGTGATGGTAGATAGTTGTAAAACATGTAAAAGTTGTCAAGCCGATTTAGAACAATATTGTTTAGAAGGATTTGTAGGTACTTATAATAATAAAGAAAGAAACAGTGATGAGATTACTAAAGGGGGTTATTCTACTCAAATTGTAGTGGATGAATATTATACTTTTAAAATTTCACCTAATTTAAATTTAGCAGCCGTTGCTCCCTTGCTTTGTGCTGGGATTACGACTTACTCTCCATTAGTGTATGCAGGTGTTAAAAAAGGAATGAAAGTGGCTGTGATTGGATTAGGAGGATTGGGGCATATGGGTGTCAAATTCGCAGTATCCTTTGGTGCTGAAGTAGCTGTAATTAGCACTTCTCCTTCCAAAGAAGCAGATGCAAAAAAATTAGGAGCCACTCATTTTATTGTAAGCACGAATGAGGATCAAATGAAACAATACCAAGGTTATTTTGATGTCATTTTAGATGCGGTATCTGCCAATCATGATTATACGACTTACTTAAATTTATTAGGAGTAGATGGCAAGTTAATGGTTGTAGGTTTGCCTACGAATCCACCACAATTAACTCCATTTTCAATTGTAACCCACCGCAGAAGCGTGATTGGCTCTTGCATTGGAGGGATGAAAGAAACTCAAGAAATGTTAGACTATTGTGCAGCTCATAATATTGTATCTGAGGTAGAACTAATTCCTATGCAAGAAATTAATAATGCATATGAAAGAATGCTGAAAGGAGATGTCAAATATCGTTTTGTGATTGACTTGGCTTCCTTGAAATAATAGATTCATTATATAAAAATCTCTTTAAAGGCTTCATCACAAATGAAGCCTTTTTTATGCAATAATTGTTTAGTTTTGGAACACACCATGAGAAAATTACATTCTTTATTACTATTGATCTTCATCCCTGCATTGACATGGTGTCAAAATGCGCCAATGCATAAAATCACTGGGGTAATTTCAGGAAATATACAAGACGGGAAAACAGGCAAAGCGATACAAGGAGCAACTGTTATTTTATATTCGAAGGAAAATAAGAATGTGTTCAAAAATAGTATTACCGATAAAAATGGGGAATACATTTTTGACAAAACAAATTTCGGGTATTACCAATTATCCATAAAAATGATTGGTTATGCGCACTATCAGTTAGACAGCTTATGGTTGAGGTCCGAAAAAGATGAAATTTACTTAAGTGATATTCAATTAAAAGATTCCTCTAATGCATTAAATGAAGTAATCGTCTATGCTGAAAAAAAATTAATTGAAGAAAAAGATGGTGTATTAACTTATAATGTAGCTGAAAGCCCTCTCAATAATGGATCGAGCACTTCGGATATGCTTAAAAATATCCCCTTAGTAAATGCGAATCCGGATGGAAGTATTACCGTTAAAGGTAAAGGACCTTTAATATTGATTGACGAAAAGCCCACCAATTTAAATGCACAACAATTAGCAGATTTACTTGAAAGTTTACCCGCTAATATGGTGGAGAAGGTGGAAGTGATGCAAACTCCTCCTCCAGAATATGCCACTTACGATGGAAGTGTCATTAATATTGTGACTAAAAAAGGGAGAGTAGGTTTATACCAGCGATATGCTGCAAGTGCAGGTAGCAGTGGATCTAAGTCCATCAGCTCCCATGTGAATTACAAATCCAATAGTTTTTCATTTAGCAGTAATTTTAATATAGGCAATAATAAAGCGATAGGAAATTCTTGGTCACATCGGAAAAACACCTACGCCGACTCAGTGAATTATTTATATAATGAAAGCTCCTATATTAATAAAAGCATTAACCCCTCTTTACGTTTACAAGCAAGTGTGGATTATAATAAACAAAGTAATTCCGATTTTGTGTATCAGGGGAACTTAAATTATATTGATAATACCAGCCATACTTTATACAGTAATTTAAACAATCAAATGAAAGTATGGAAAGCCAGTAATCGTAATGTGAACTATGATGGCAATACCTATAGCCATGGATTGACAGGCTCCTATATGTGGAAATCCAAGACAGGTCTTGAAAAAATTCAAATTTATTCGGGCATCAATTTTGGTAAAAACGTAAATAATAAAAGCTTTTACCAACAATACTTACTGAGTGATTTACTCCCGAACGGATTAGATTCCACTCAGAATCAATTGATGGACAACTACTCTACTTCTTATTATGTAAGAGGGAACTATACCAAGCCATTCAATAAAAAGGGTAAAACATTATTTACAAGTGGTTTATCTTTTACCGAAAATGATTATCATACTATTTTAAATGCCAATTACTTAAATAAATTAGACAGCAGTTTTTACCCTAATGAATTATTAAATAGCGATTTCTTTTTTTATCAAGGAATACTAACAGCACGCATGGGGATTGTATTTATATTACCCAAAGGATGGAGAATTACAATCAATGAACAAGGGGAATATACGAATACCCACTTTCGTTTTGTCAAAGGCAATATCCCTAATTCTACAGCAGACTATTGGAGATTTCTACCCAGCATTACTATCAGAAAAGAATTTAGTAAACAATTCAATACCAGCTTTACTTATCGTGAAACTATTCGTCGTCCTGGCATCACCGAACTCAATCCTAATATTGATTATACCGACGTTTACAATATTCGTTTTGGAAATCCCTTTATTCAGCCAACACTGACACAAAATTTTGAATTTAATCTTAGTTATAGTCAACCTAAATTCAATGTAAACACCACCTATGGTTACAATAAAATAAATGACGTTTTTAGTTCGGTACGGACTTTACTCTCTACTGGGAAAACTCAAACTACTTACCAAAATATTTCAGATCAAGACGAATACCATGCTAATATATGGAGCGGTATTAACCTAAGCACAAAATTCAAATTAAATATTAGTTCGGGCATCAATTATAATAAGTATAGCCCCATTGAAAAATTATTGTATAAATATATTGATGGCAGCTCCTATTATGCGGGGTTAAACTATAGCTTTATGCCAAATAATTTAACGATGATAGAAGCAAGTAATAAATACAACAACTTCGCTTCCCCTCAAGGAAAAACAAGAAGTAATATTAGTATGTCGTTTAGCATACAAAGAAAAATGATGAATAAGCAATTAGTCCTTAACCTTGCCGCCATAGATCCTTTTGGCTTAACCACTTATACAGGATATACTGCGGGAAGTAATTTCACCATTGATAGCTATAGCCAAAACAACGTCAAAAATTTTAGATTCACTGTGAGTTATAATTTTAATAAAAATTATAGTAAGAAAATAAAGAGGTAGCGACTGGGACTGAGGCCTTACCCAAAACTTGTCCCGATTACTCGGGAGCCTTCCAACAAATCGCTTTGCTCTTTGTTGACTTTTTTAAAGCGCATCCGCTCGATCAAGCAAGCTTGTCTCGCGTCTTCGCTTTAAAAAAAGCCTTCTCGAATGCTCGAGAAGGCTTTGTAGCCTCGCCGGGAATCGAACCTGGATTAGGAGCTTCGGAAACTCATGTACTATCCATTGTACTACGAGGCTAGAGGTACAAACTTAAGAAAACTGGTAATAAGAAGAAGGGAATTTACCGCCGGAATAAGACATGCAAGGCAGCTGGTAAAAATATATTGGCAGGTAAGGAGCGCATGATTTGAATATCCTCCCAAAAAGTGGATGTATTAGACAAAAATTTAAACACGGTGGCTGCTTCGTTTTTCTCAAATATTTTTTTAAATATAACAGCTCCTGGCATTTTATGATGTTGCAATATATATAAAAGGACTGCATCATAAAATTGATGTCTTGAAGTGTGTACTTTAGTAGAAATGTTTTTATTCCTGACTAATTGATGTACAATTTGCTTAGACTGTTGTTGAATAAACTGAAAGGCATAACCGGTACTAGCTTTTATAGCAGCGCCTAAAGCTCCAATAGCATATATATTTTCCGCAGGGGATTCAAAATCAAATTGTGTCATGGGAATGGCTCCTTTTTCCTCATGTATAATCTCAAATGATTGATCTGGATAATTTTTTGATAAATAAGCAGCAATCACTTCGTCATATTCTGTATTGGCTAAAATAGTTTCTGAAAATAAAGTGTACTCTACTAATGCTTCTTTTTCATTGAGTGGAAGTAAATACATAAAAGCAGTAGCCTCTTTTTGTGGCACATTAAAATCCATCAACCTGGCGATGTTAGGCTTGAAAACAGATTTCTCAAATCTTACCACCTTCCCTTTAAAATGTTGCCATAAAAATGGTTGAATGTTAGGATGGGGTAAACTATATTTTTGCGCACTCAATAAATCATGCATTTGAAAAGGCAAGATACTCGTAAACACTTTAGATGCATAGACTTGCCCCCCTTCATACTGCACTATTGCGCCATTAGTAGAAGATGCTATTTGGCGCACTTTGGCCTGTAACCAACTAACATTTTTAGATTGTTTTGCATTCTCCATAATGAATTGATAGTAATCTAACCCTTGTATCATTTTATAGGTAAAAGGTGCAGTCGTGAGTTCTTTCTGGAAGGAAGGAGCTAGAATTGAAATTTTATCCCATGAATTTTTAACCAAATGTTCAAACGAACTAGTTGCAGTCTCCCAAAAACACCATGTACGGTCATTTGACTTTTCTAAATTCTGATCAATAACCAATATTTTCTTATCCTGTAATGTGGGTGCTTGTAAAATTTGATGCAATACTGAGAGGCCAGCACAGCCAGCTCCTGCAATGATATAATCGTAGGATGGTATACTTGAATCTGTTGGTTGATTATCCATTTTTTTGTAATTCCTCGTCTCTTCTTACTTTATCCCAATACTTTTTTGAAACATAGAGCATACCAAAACTTTCACTATCCTCTTTTCCTAAATTTTTATGATGCATTTTATGCGCCCAACGCAATACTTTAATGTATCTAATATTGGACCTCGTAAACCATTTGATTCTTTGATGAATAATCACTTCATGTACTACAAAATAAGCAAAGCCATACATTGCAATCCCTGTTCCTAATCCAGCTAACCAAGGCATTTGGTTAAATGTGCCATAAAAAATACACATCATGCTAGGAATGGCAAAAATTAGAAAGAAAGCATCATTTTTTTCTAAAACATGACCAGTAGGTTGATGATGATCTTCATGCAAGTACCACAAAAAACCATGCATCACATATTTATGTGTCAACCAAGTCACCCCTTCCATTGTTAAAAATGTCAATAACATAACTATTATAAAATCCATAAATAAATATTTATTTAATGTTAATTAAAATTTGATTCATGCCACTGCGCTACTTTCGGAAAAGCGATCTGGAACCATACTGTATATTTATCAGGATAGGTTTCTAAATTGCTTTTAACTTCCTCTATAGATTGATATACAAAGTTACCTACTTCCAAAGGATTAGGCGTCACTTCTCCATCATATTGTCCAATATAAACATGATCAAATTCGTGCTCGCTTAATTCATTGGGAAGAGCGGCTTTATAAATAAAATCAAAAGCCTTAGAAACAGTTGCTTCAATACCCATTTCCTCTTGTAATCTTCTTGTAACTGCATGGTCTAAAGACTCACCTGGTCGAGGATGACTGCAACAAGTATTGGTCCAAAGCCCTGGGCTATGATATTTTGAAAAAGCGCGTTGTTGCAGCAACATTTTACCTTGCTTGTTAAATAAAAAAACGCTAAAAGCACGATGCAATAAAGCTTGCTTGTGCGCCTCCATTTTTTCCATAATCCCTACTTCACTATCGTTAGTATCTACTAAGATGACTTGTTCCACTATGTTATATTTATTTAAAATAAATTTAATTGACTACGAATACTTGCTTTCGCTAAAATAAAAAGCTTCCCATAATCCGGTATTCTGATTCTTGTTTTTAGTATAGACTGAGGCTGTACTTTCTTTATTTTTTTAAATAAAGAATAGTAATATTTAAAAGCCACATACACCCCAAATCGAGCTTTTAAGGGCAAATGCTTAATGCCATGTAGCGCTTTTGAAAAATCATTTTGAATATCTTCCTCAATTTGTAATTTATCCTCTTGGGTGAACTTCGTAAAATCACAATCGGGGAAATACATACGTTCTAAACCTTCAAAGTCTGCTTTGATATCTCTTAAAAAATTAACTTTTTGAAAAGCAGCTCCCAAACTTCGAGCGGCTGGCTTTAACTCTTCAAATTGTTCTTGGTTGCCTTCACAAAATATATATAAACACATTAATCCTACCACTTCAGCACTTCCATAAATGTAATCGTTATATGTCTTTTGATCATATTCGTGTTTAGATAAATCCATTTCCATACTTACTAAAAATGCTTCTAATAAAGCAGGATCAATTTTATATTTATGATAGGTAAGTTGAAAACGATGTAGAATGGGATTCATACTTATCTTTTGATCCAAAGCTTGATAAGTATCAATTTTAAATTGATTGAATAATGCTACTTTATCGTAATCATGAAAAGTATCCACAATTTCATCTGCAAAACGAACAAAGCCATAAATATCAAAAATAGGTTGACGCAAATCCTTATGCAATAATTTTATAGCAGAGGAAAAGCTAGAACTGTATAATAAAGTAGTGTACTTACTACTATATGCAGCTACCTCATCATATAATTTTAGGGTTGACATAATTCAATTTAAGTTGTATAATTTTTATGAACCAAATCCGCTACTACTTCACCACTAATCAAACTTGGCGGCACCCCTGGCCCAGGGATCGTTAATTGGCCAGTGTAATATAAGTTTTTTACCTTTTTACTCCTACAACTTGGTTTAAAAATTGCAGTTTGCATTAAAGTATTGGCTAATCCATAGGCATTCCCCTTAAAAGAATGATAGTCATTTTTAAAATCGGCCACCGCGAAAGATCTTTTATACACTATGGCATCCCCAATGCTAGTACCCCATTTTTTTTCCAATCTATCTATTAATATCTTAAAATATCTTTCTCTGACTTCTTCCGTATCCCCTTCTAATCCGGCAGCTATGGGAATTAATAAAAATAAGTTTTCTCCCCCCGCTGGTGCGACTGAAGGATCGGTTACTGAAGGCACACTTGCATAAAACAATGGATTAGTAGGCCATTGGGGGTTATCATAAATCTCTTTTCCATGTACTCCAAAATCGGTATCAAAGAATAAGGAGTGATGTGTTACGCCTGGAATTTTTTTATTCAACCCTACGTAAAATAATAAAGAACTAGGTGCCATCACTCTGCTATCCCAATATTTTTGAGAGTAAGATTGATATTTTGCGGGTAGTAAATCGGTTTCAATGTGATGGTAGTCGCCTGCTCCAATTAAAACATCGAAGGAATATTCACTTTCAACACCAGTCATTAAAACTTTAGTATGCATTTTTTTAGCAACTCCATTATGGATATCAATTGACTTTACTTCTTCTCCTAATTTAAAATTGACCCCTAATTCCTTTGCCACTTGTACCATTCCATCTACGATACTGTACATTCCAAATTTAGGATACCAGGTGCCCCCTTTGATATCTGCATAATTCATTAAACTATATAATGCAGGTGTATTTTCGGGAAGTGCTCCTAAAAATAAAACCGGAAATTCCATTAAAAATTGAATATAGGGATGCTTAAAATAACGAGCTATGTGTTTTTTCATGGATTGAAAAACATCCAACTTAAATACGCCTTTCAATAAATCCAAATCCATAAATTCAGTGATAGATAAGCTAGGCTGATATACTAATTTACCTACACCTACTTCATATTTATATTTCGCTTCGGCTAAAAATAAATCCAATGCAGCTCCTGCACCAGGTTCTACCGATTCAAATAAATCTTTTAATTGTTCATAATTCGCTGGTAAATCCCAAGTAGCTGTTTCAAAGTAAACTCTATAAGAGGGATCTAATCGTTGTAAGGAATAATACTCACTTACTTTTTTACCAAAAGAGGCAAAATATTTTTCAAATACATCTGGCATCCAATACCAACTGGGACCCATGTCAAAAACAAAACCATCCACTTCAAATTTTCGCGCTCTCCCCCCTGGTAAAGTATTTTTTTCTACAACAGTAACGTCCCAACCTTTTTGCGCTAAAAAAGTAGCCGCTGAAATTCCTGCGAATCCAGCTCCAATCACAAAAGCTTTAGGAGCATTGTTTATCATGAATTAATAACGTTGTATTTTTTGTTTTAAAATTTTTCTAGCAAAGTGAATTCTACTTTTAATAGTTCCTAAAGGTTCATTCAATGCATCTGAAATCTCATTATACTTATACCCTTCATAATACAAAGTAAAGGGAGTTCTAAATAATTCTGGCAATTCATGAATCATTTCATGAACTTCTTTTAAATTGACATTATTGATTCCTTCATTTACTACTTTATTAGTAGTTTGATTGATCAAGAAATCATTAGGACTATGATCAAATACTAAAGACTGTTTTGACTTACGACGATAATCATTGATAAAAATATTACGCATAATGGTATATAACCATGCCTTAATATTAGTACCTACATTATATTTATCCTTATTGGAAAAGGCACGATATAAAGTGTCCTGATATAAATCCTTTGCTGCTTCATAATCCTTGGTAAGATTGATAGCAAAAGGTCTTAAAAACTCAGCATTTTCGGTCAGTAATAGACTAAACTCAGCGTTTGACATATAATAATGTTTAACTTTTAGAGTACAAAGCTAAACAAAATCGTAATACCAAGTCGAATTTTTGTTTAATATTTTTCACATATATTTAAACAAAATATGAATAACTGAGTAAGAAAATAGCAATAATTAAGGATCCCGATATGGTAACTAGATTTTAAAATATTGATTATCAATATTTTAAAATAAAAAATAGTCTTAATGGAGGAACTAAATGGATTTAAGAAAATCTATAGTCTCGGCTAAACTCTTCTTTAGATGGATATTAGGAGCAACCGCTCCTTTGTATATTTGAATCAATTGACCTGAAAGAATAATTGGTATGTTGATACTGATATCCTGTAAACCTTCAAAAAACTTGTTGACCTTGAAATTTTTCGCTGGAGACGTTAAATGACAATATAAATAATCTACCTTTTTTACTTCGGTTAGATACTTCAAATCCACTGTAGGAACATTGGTACCTAGATAATCTACAAAAATGCCTCGTTGTTTTAATAAAAAGTGGACATATAATAATCCAATTTCATGATGTTCTCCTTCGGGCATAAACAAGACCACTCTTTTGGTATATTGTAATAAGGATGGTAATTTTTCAATCCCCACAATAATTTTTTGTCGTAAAATATTGGTTGCTAAATGCTCTTGCGCAGGATTGATATGATTGGTTACCCAAAGAATACCCACTCTTTCCAAGAAATTAAAAATAACCTCTGTAATAGTTCTATCTATTCCTTTTTGAGCAATATTTAAATCTAATAATTTTTCAAAATTTGCCATATTTAAGGAAATCATTTCCTTAATAAGTCCATTCACAATACGCTCTCTTTGAGCTTCCATTTGATTCAAACTGAGGATTTTTTCTTCAATTTGATCTGTGGACATTTTATCAATATGGGAAATTTTAAACCCATATTTATTTAAAAGTGAAACGTTTAAAATGGTCTTTAACTCCTCCCCTGAATAGGTACGAATATTAGTTTCAGTACGCTTAGGCTGTAAGAAATTATAGCGCTGCTCCCAAATACGAATAGTATGGGCTTTTATCCCTGAAATAGTCTCTAAGTCTTTAATCGTGTACGTGGTCATACCCAAAAAACAAAAAGAAATGGGAATGGTTCAGTCAAAACCTCAAAAAAGTTAATTTTTATCCTTTTTAGGCTGAAAATTATTTTTTCAAGCCCCTTAGATATTCTCCGTAACCGCTTTTAGCATACTTGTCCGCTAATACTAATAATTGAGCCTTATCTATAAAGCCCATTCTAAAAGCCACTTCTTCTATACATCCAATTTTCTGACTTTGGCGCTTTTCAATCACTCTTACAAATTCACATGCATCTGCTAAGGACTCAAAAGTACCTGTGTCTAACCAAGCTGTGCCACGATTCATAATACCCACTTGCAATTGCTTGCGTTCTAAATACACTTTATTGACATCTGTGATTTCATATTCCCCACGAGGAGAAGCTGGTATATTTTTTGCAATTTCCACTACCTGATTATCATAAAAATACAATCCAGGTACTGCATAATTGGACTTAGGCACTTTTGGTTTTTCTTCTAATGACAAAGCATTGTTGTTGTCATCAAACTCCACTACTCCATAACGCTCAGGATCATTCACTTCATAAGCAAACACCGCAGCCCCTTCCACGTCATTGAAAGATTGCACCAACTTACTAAAGCCAGCACCATAAAAAATATTATCACCTAAAACTAAAGACACTTTATCCTTACCAATAAAATCGGCACCAATGACAAATGCTTGTGCCAACCCATTAGGAACTGCTTGCACTGCATATTGAAAAGAACATCCTATTTCAGAACCATCTCCCAATAATCTTTTAAATTGATCATTGTCTTCGGGGGTGGTGATAATTAATACTTCTTTAATCCCCGCTAACATTAACACGGACAAAGGATAATAAATCATGGGCTTATCATAGATAGGCATCAATTGTTTGCTGATTCCCTTGGTAATTGGATACAATCTTGATCCTGACCCACCTGCTAATATGATTCCTTTCATACACCTGATGTTTTATTTTTTTTATTTGTGTTTATGTTTTCGCACTTTGTGCTCAAATCATATCACTTATTATTTCATTATAAACTCGCCGCATACTCAGCGAAGCTTCCTAATATTTTATCTTTTTCGGATAATATGATTTCATGTGTAGCCAATTTCCAATCAATATTTAAATCGGCATCATTATACATAATCCCTACTTCATTTCCTGGTTCATAAAATTTATCTACCTTATAAAAGAAAGTCGCAGAATCACTCAACACCACAAAACCATGCGCAAATCCTGCAGGCACATAAAATTGTTTACGATTTTCTGAAGTTAATTCAATCGCAAAATGTTGTCCAAAACTGGGCGACCCTTTTCGTAAATCTACTGCAATATCTAAAACAGACCCTTCCAATACTCTTACTAGTTTTGCTTGTGCAGCAGCGCCTCTTTGCATATGCAATCCTCTTAATACGCCTTTAGAAGATCTGGATTGATTGTCTTGTACAAATTGTGTATCCAATCCACTGGCTGCTTTAAAATCACGTTGATTAAAGGTTTCAATAAAATAACCTCTAGCATCACCATGCACTTTTTCATGCACTATAAAACAATCTTGAAGGGGGGTCTGCTCAATTCTCATTCGACTCTTTATAAATTAATTAAATATGCAATGATTAACGATTCGTATACATTTCAGTATAATAAGTTTGGTAAGCACCACTTGTTACGTGTTCTAACCAATCGTTATTATTTAAATACCAATCGATGGTTTCTGCCAATCCTTGCTCAAAGGTAACCGAAGGAGCCCATCCTAATTCTTTATTTAATTTGGTTGCATCAATGGCATATCTGCGATCATGTCCAGGTCGGTCTTTGACATAAGTAATAAGCGCTTCGCTTTCGCCTACCGTTCTGCCTAATTTCACATCCATTTGCGCACACATCAATTTCACTAAATCAATATTAGTCCATTCATTAAAGCCGCCAATATTATAAGTATCACCACGTTTACCTTGATGAAATACCATATCTATAGCGCGAGCATGATCTTTCACATACAACCAATCACGTGTATACAAACCATCTCCATAAACAGGCAATGCTTTTTTGTGAATGATATTATGTATAAATAATGGGATTAATTTTTCAGGAAAATGATTAGGCCCGTAGTTATTAGAACAATTAGAAATCACTGTAGGTAAATGATAAGTTTCGCCATATGCTCTCACAAAATGATCACTCGCTGCTTTACTTGCTGAATAAGGTGAATTAGGATCATACGCTGTAGTTTCGGTAAATAATCCTTCTTTGCCTAAGCTACCATATACTTCATCGGTAGAAACATGATAAAATAAATGATCTCGTTTTTGTTCCCAAGATCCATCATGCGCTATCTCATAACTTAAATCGTTCTTCCAATATTCCTTCGCTGTATTTAATAAATTCACGGTACCAATCACATTGGTATATACAAAGTCCAAAGGTGAAACAATCGAACGGTCCACATGCGATTCTGCAGCCAAATGAATCACATCGGTAATGTGATGTTTTTGAAATATTTCTTTTAGGAAGTCTGCTTCTAAAATATTGGCTTTCACAAAATGATAATTAGGAGCTCCTTCGATATCTTTTAAATTTTCTAAATTACCTGCATAGGTTAATGCATCCAAGTTAAAGATTTGATAATCAGGATATTTGGTAACCATTAATCGGATCACATGGGAACCAATAAATCCTGCGCCTCCGGTGATTAAAATGTTTTTTTGCATCTGAATTTTGTATCTTACAAAGATATTAAAACAAGTATATATATTACGAAGTAATTTATAAAAATTTTAAGTCATGAAGCAACAACGCTATTATTCCCTAGATGTGTTTAGAGGTGCCACCGTGGCCCTCATGATTTTAGTGAACAACCCAGGTTCTTGGGGACATATTTTTAGCCCATTAGCCCATGCAAGTTGGCATGGCTGCACCCCCACCGATTTAGTATTCCCTTTCTTTTTATTTGCTGTGGGAAATGCCATGTCCTTTGTGATGCCTAAGTTGCAACAAGGAAATAATAGTGCTTTTTGGGGCAAAGTCATCCAACGTACTATCATGATTTTTGGAATTGGCTTATTTTTAAATTGGAGCCCCTTTGTTAAATTTTCAGAAGATGTATTGGTTTGGAAACCTTGGGAGAATGTGCGCATATTAGGAGTACTTCAACGAATTGCATTGAGTTACTTTTTTGCATCTGTTATTATTTATTATGGAAAATCTCGAATGGCTTTATTTATAGGAATGATGATATTAGTAATTTACTGGGTACTTAGTTTTTCACTAGGCCTACCAGGACATATGTATAGTTTATCCGGATATTTTGGCAACGCCATTGATCAACAAATTTTAGGACTCACTCATATTTATAAAGGAGAAGGAGTGCCTTTTGATCCAGAAGGACTTACTAGCACTTTGCCTGCCATTGTGCAAGTAATATTTGGATATTTAGTAGGCGAGTATATACAAATCAAAGGAAAAAACTTTGACATGTTAGCGCAATTATTGTTAACAGGAGTGGTATTAGTACTTGTTGGATACATCTGGGATTTTAGTTTCCCTATTAATAAAAAAATATGGACCAGCAGCTATGTATTTTACACTACCGGTTTAGCCATGATTACATTGGGCATGTTTATTTACTTATTAGAATTTAAAGAAGCCAAAGGAAGATGGAGTCAATTCTTTGATGTGTTTGGAAAAAACCCACTTTTCATTTTTGTACTCAGTGGATTTTTACCAAGAGTGTTGGCTTTATTAAGATGGGTAGATCATGTAGATGATAAAGGAGAAAAAGTATACACTTCAGCCCTACCTTGGTTTTACGAACATGTTTGTAAAAATATCGCAACCGATTTACGCATTGGATCATTGCTGTATGCTTTATGCATGATTGCATTTATGGGTTTACTAGCCTATATTTTAGATAAAAAGAAAATTTACATCAAAGTGTAAATAATAAAAGAGTGCAAAAAAATGATGCAAATTAAGCAAACAAAGTAGCTGCTTGTTCTAAACTCTCCGGCTTTCCCACATCTAATAAAATGCTATCGCTATGATCATAGCAACCAATGGTATGGGTAGCAGCTATTTGTAAGTAAGCATCAATGAGTGAAAATTTGCCTGTGAAGGAAAGGGCTTGATAAAAAGCTTGATGTATTATTTGAATACCGCTAAAAGCTTTGGCAGTATAGGGTTGAGTTGATGCACTTTGATTAACCCATTTTTCTTCGCCCGTTGTGTTATTTTTCCAACCTACTAAATGACCTGCATCATTAAATAATAAATTGCGACTCGATGTTCTATTAGTCACTGCTAGTGTCGCGATATAATGTTGAAATGCTGCTGAATGTATTTGATCCACTTGAATCAATGATGCCAAATTCATATTAGTAAGTATGTCGGCATTCATGACCAACCAACTCTTTTCATTTGCAAAATAAGTTGCTGCTTTTAAAACTCCTCCTCCTGTTTCTAACACTTCATTGGTTTCATCTGAAATGGTCACATTCGTTCCCCAACCACTTGCATTCGTAATGGCTTGTATTATTTGATCGCTAAAATGATGCACATTTATAATGACTTCTTGGATGCCTGCATGTCGTAAATATTCAATATTTCTTTGTAATAAAGATTTATCATTCACCACCGCTAATGCTTTGGGATGATGATCGGTGAAGGGTTTTAACCTAGTACCTAAACCTGCAGCTAAAATCATGGCACGCATACGCAAATTATTTAACCCAATTTTCTTGGTTCGTATGCAATAAAATAGTTTTCACTTTGTACTTATTTTTAAGATGTCTTGCAGTTTGTTCTGCCGCAAATACACTTCTATGTTGTCCACCAGTACATCCAAAATTAATATGCAAGGATTCAAATCCTCTTTCTAAATAATTTTCCACTGTAATATCTACTAAGTCCCACACACTATTTAAAAATACATTCATCTTGGTTCTTTGTTCTAAAAAATCTTGCACTGGCTTATCTAAACCTGATAATTTTTTATAATCATCAAACCTTCCTGGATTTAAAATACCACGCATATCAAAAACAAATCCACCGCCATTATCAGAAGCATCTTTAGGGATTCCTTTTTTATAACTAAAACTGTGAATGGTAATCACTAAAGGCGTTTCGTCTGTTGCCTTGGGCGGTGTGAATCGTCCAATCACTTCGTCGGTCACCATCCATTTTAAGATGGATGCGAATACGGGTGTTTTTGCATCAATGGCATGATGTGCTAAAAAGTTTTTGATATTATGTAAGCCCAAAGGAATACTCGTTAAAAAATGAGCTTTGCGCTCAAACAAACCTCTAAATCCATAAGCACCCATCACTTGTAATAATCTTAATAAAACAAAACCTTGGTATTGTTTTTTAAGAGCTGGTATATTTAATGGGGTAGGAATTAATTTTTGAACTTCTTCTAAATAGTAATCTAATAATTTTTCTTTCCACTCTTGAGAAAGTTCAGCCTTTGCTTGCCACAATAAAGAAGCTACATCATAAGTCAAACCGCCTTGCATCCCTCCTTGGAAATCGATGAAAAAAACTTCGTCCTTAGCTACAATAATATTTCGGCTTTGGAAATCACGAAACATAAAATGATTCAATTCATTGGAAGCTAATTCATCACTTAGCCATTCAAATTCATCAATTAAGGCTTGTTTATCGTAAGGGTATTGTAAAGTGTCTAAGAAATAGTACTTATAATATAGTAAGTCAGTTAATATAGAATGCTTTCCAAATACTTTAGAAGTTAAGCACTTAGTATAATCTAAACCCTCCCCACCTTGTACTTGTAATTTTGCTAAGGCTGATAAGCTTTTTTGAAATAAAGAAAACACATGATCTGTCTTGCCTTCTTTTTCTAATACATCTAATAATGAAGTGGCCCCTAAGTCCTCTTGTAAGTAAACCGTTTTAGCCTCATTCATTGCCAATACTTTAGGAACTGGCAATCCTTTACTTTTAAAATGATCTGCGAAGTAAATGAAGGTATCGCTCTCTCTTATATTCAAACTATAAGTAGCCATCCAAGACTGGTTTCCTTGAATGATTCTATAATAAACACGGTCACCCCCACTTTGAGGAATCTTATGAATTTGATCCCAATCTTTCCCATGATAGGAAATATATAGATGATGTATCTGTTTTACAATATCCTCCATAGGCTTAAAATTACCTTTAAAGAACGAAATAAAAGCAAATAAATTATTCTATTTAAACTCTACAGTTTAAAAAAGCTTTAAATTTAAGTAAAACTAACCCCCTTATGTTTAAAAAGTTAATTCTACCCATTAGCCTCGTATTAACCTTATTATCCATGACTTCTTTTGCGCAAAAACAAACTGCAAAAGGAACTATTACCGACAATAAAGGAAATGCGCTAGAAGGTGTTACTGTAAAAGCAGTGACTAGTAAATCCATTTCAACTTCTGCAAAAAACGGAAGCTTTAGTATCAACTCAACTTTAAACGAATTGATTGAATTTAGTTTTGTTGGATTTGATAATAAAGTGGTCAAATTTACTGGAGGTAATATGAACATTATTTTAACATCAAGCACTGTCGAATTACAAGATGTTATTTTAGTGGGTAGCAGAGGAAATGGTCGTGTAAAAACAGAATCGCCCGTTCCGGTAGATGTGATTAAATTAAACGATGTGGGAATGAATACCGCACGCATGGATTTAACTTCTACTTTAAATTACGCAGCACCTTCTTTTAATTATAATAAACAATCAGGTGCCGATGGCGCGGATCATATTGATATTGGTACTTTACGTGGCTTAGGACCTGACCAAACTTTGGTTTTAGTAAACGGGAAACGCAGACATAGCACAGCTTTAGTAGGTTTATTTGGAACTAGAGGTCGTGGTAATTCAGGAGTGGACTTAAATGGATTTCCACAATCTGCAGTAGATAGAATTGAAATTTTAAGAGATGGCGCTTCTGCACAATATGGATCTGATGCGATTGCAGGTGTTATGAATATTGTGTTAAGAAAAAACACCAACGAATGGAATATCACTACTGGCTTGGCTGGTTACTATGATAAAAAATTTAACACGACTCAATTCAAAGATAATCATGATTATTTGTATGATGGCGCAATGGATGGTGTGACGAAATCCATTTCAATGAATCGCGGATTTGATTTGGGTAAAAAAGGTGGATTTATTAATTTGTCATTGGATGTTTTAGATCAAGGAAAAACTTTCCGTCAAGCCGCATCTTCAGACATTGCAAATAAAGATGGCTTACCTACCAATACTTGGAGACAAGGTTTTGGAGATGGCTCTGTAAAAACAATAGGCGCTATGTTTAATATGGAAGTACCATTGGGAGATGATATTAAATTTTATGCTTTTGGAAGTATTAATAATAAAAATTCAGACGCCTACGCCTACACTCGTAATTGGTCAGCGAAACCAACCCGTTTTCCTGTAAATAGCAAAGGCAAACTCATTTATGTTCCAGGTATCATGTTTGCTTCAGGATCGGGCGACACAAGTTACAACCCTCATATCCAAGCTCAAATACAGGACCTTTCATTCGTAACTGGTTTTTCTAAAACTAGTAAAAATGGATGGGATTGGGATTTTAGTAATGCTATAGGGAATAACAATTTCCATTATTTTGGAGACGGCACTTTTAACGCTTCTAATATTGGCAATGTAAGTCAAACACATTTTGATGATGGTGGATTTAATTTTTTACAAAACACAACTAACTTTGATGTATCCAAACAATTTGGAAGAGTCAATCATGGCGGAGTCAAAGTATCTTATGGTGCTGAGATGCGATTTGAACAATACAGTATTTTCAAAGGCGAGATTGCTTCTTATAAAGCTTACCCTAATTCTTACGGATTACAACAAGCTCCGGGATCTCAAGGATTTCCTGGTTTTAGCCCAGACGATAAAGTCACAGCGAACAGAATTGTAACTGGATTATATACCGATTTGGAATACACTCCTACTGAAGCCTTATTATTAACTGGAGCAGTTCGTGCCGAAAATTATTCTGATTTTGGATCCGTGGCTACTTTTAAAACTTCTGCTAGATTAAAAGTGACTGATAATTTTAATTTAAGAGGATCTTTTAGTACTGGCTATCGTGCACCTTCCTTACAACAAAAATATTTCAGTAATACCCTTACTTCTTTTTCTCAAGGACAATTAGTTCAATCCAGAGTTTCTAATAATGACGATCCTGTTACTAAACTAGCCGGCATCCCTTCTTTAAAACAAGAAACTTCCATTAATAGTAGCGTAGGTTTTTCATGGAAACCCGCTAAAGGATTCACTGTAACCGTAGATGGATATAGTATTAAAATGAAAGATCGTGTGGTATTATCTGGCTTGTTTAGTGCAAGCGATGCTACTTTACCTGCAGCATTAACTGCTAAACTAAATACTTTAGGTGTTGCTACTGCTCAGTTTTTTGCAAACGCTGTAAACACGACCAATTCTGGGGTTGACATTGTATTAGACTATCAAAAAAAGATTTCTGCTACAGAAAAGTTCAAGTTTTTATTAGTGGGTAACTTCCAAAGTATCACCATTGATGAAGTGCATGTTCCTGCCGCATTAAACACCAACGATTATAACGCGAACACTTTCTTTAATGATCGTGAAAAATATTTCTTAAAAGCTTCTGCTCCAAAATCTAAATTCTCTTTCAGCTTTGATTACACTAAAAACAAAGTAAGCCTAGGCACACGTATCACTTACTTTGGTAATTTAGCCTTAACTGGATTTGGATACAATGGAGATGGTATTGATCCACAAGTTCCATTAGATGTGGATGATACTAAATTTACTCCTGAAATATTTAATTACTCAGGTAAATTCACTACCGATATTTATGCCAAAATTCAATTGAGTAAAAAAACCTCTTGGATTTTGGGTGCCGACAATATCTTCAATGTACACCCTGACTTCGCTGTTGTTCCGCAATCAAAATGGTGGGCAGGTGATAATGAAACAGGTGGGCCTTGGGATGGCGTTCAAATGGGCTACAATGGTTTAAGAATATTTACCAAACTTGCTTTTAGATTTTAACGAACACATTTATTTGAATAACTTTAAAGCCTTCTCGTTCACTCGGGAAGGCTTTTTTAATTACACATACTGATTTATATAATTAAAATACAAAATACCTTTTCTGTGCTCTCAAATCGCTTCGCTCACAATGTTCGCCACGAAAAAGTATTATTGTATTTCGAATAAGGCTATTTATGTACGAATATTTAAAATAAAACGAAAATGAAAAAAATAATTACGAGCTCCGCCATTTTTTTATTGACAGCGATCACCGCAGTAGCACAAAATGGTATTGTTGTTTTTCAAACCGACTTTGGAACCAAGGATGGAGCGGTGTCTGCTATGAAAGGCGTGGCGAGTAGTGTTGATATCAACTTAAAATTATACGATTTAACGCATGACATTCCTGCTTATAATATTTGGGAGGCCGCGTATCGATTAGATCAAACCGTTGCCTATTGGCCGGCGGGTACTGTATTTGTATCGGTGGTAGATCCAGGAGTGGGCACGCAAAGAAAATCGGTAGTAGCTAAAACTAAAACAGGTCACTACATTGTGACGCCCGATAATGGAACACTTACTCTAATTGCTCTATCATTAGGTATTGACTCTTTGAGAGAAATTGATGAAGTCACCAATCGAAGAAAAAATTCAGGAGCGTCATATACTTTTCATGGACGCGATGTGTATGCATATACCGCTGCACGTTTAGCCTCACACACTATTCGATACGATCAAGTGGGCAGCGCAGTTTCTACTTCTATTCAATCTATTCTTTTTCAAAAAGCAGTTTTACAAAATCAAACTTTAAAAGGAACGATTCCTATTTTAGACATTCAATATGGAAATCTTTGGAGTAATATCGAAGCTTCTCTTTGGAAAAATTTTCTACTCATCCCACATGCTTCCAATAAATTAATGGTGCGCATTTATCATCAACAAAAATTAGTGTACCAAGGAACTATGCCTTTTGAAAATACTTTTGGTGCCGTTTCGGTGGGAAAACCACTCGCTTATTTAAATAGCCTCATGAATGTTTCGGTGGCACTCAACCAAGGCAGTTTTGCCCAACAATATAAAGTAGGTTCCGGCAATGATTGGACCCTCACCATCAACTGGGCCCAATAAGCTGCGCCAACCGTCCTACCCCTTAAAAAAGGTATAAATACGTTGAAAAAAGGGGGTAAATTAATGTATTAAATACTAAAATATTTAGTTAATATTGCTAATAAATTTAGTAATATGGATATTTTAGAGGAACATCACGCCACCTATACCGGAGCCAAAAAATTTGAATCCAGCCAAATTATACAAGCCAACGCTACAGGTTTTGGGGCTGCTTCGGACGACTTTATGGATCGAGGAATTGATTTAAACGAACAACTCATTCGCAATAAGCCCGCTACTTTTTTCTTTCGAGTCAACAGTGATGCGATGTTAGGAGCGGGCATTCATGTAGGAGATATTTTAATTGTAGACAGAAGCATTCAAGCGAGTTCAGGAAAAGTGGTGGTGGCGGTACTCAATGGAGAACTTCTGGTTCGTCGTTTACAAATACAAGAACATAGCATTAGTTTACTACCCGAAAATAAAAGATACGGCGCCATTCAAATAGAACAAATGGGGGAATATAGTACTTGGGGAGTGGTTACGTTCGTGATTCATAGTGTATAAAAATGCAAGCGATTGTTGACTGCAATAGTTTTTATTGTTCCTGCGAACGACTTTTTCAACCTCAATTAAAAAACGCACCCGTAGTGGTGTTGAGTAATAATGATGGTTGTATTGTGTCGCGTTCGGATGAAGCAAAACAGCTAGGCATTTCTATGGCCGTCCCTTATTTCCAAGCCAAAGAACTCATTGAAAAAAATAAAGTGCATGCTTTTTCTTCTAACTATCATTTATACGGCGACCTAAGTTGGCGTGTCATGGAAACCATGCGACAGCTAGTGCCACCGGGCTGTGTAGAAGTATATTCGGTAGATGAAGCTTTTTTAGATTTGGATCATGTACCCTTGAATGAATTACACAGCTACTGTACTAAAATCAAAAAACAAATTGAAACCTGGACAGGTATTTCAGTATCTATTGGTGTAGGTCCTAACAAAGTATTAAGTAAAGTTGCGAATAGATTAGCGAAAAAAAATAAATTACTCACTGGATGTGTAGTGATTTTACATGATACTAAAACCACACAAGCTGCTTTACAAAAAACACCTATCGAAGATGTATGGGGCATTGGATATAGTTATAGTGAAAAATTAAAAACCTATGGCATACACAACGCCTATCAATTAAGTATTAAAGATCTGAGTTGGGGGAAACGTTTTTTAGGAGGTGTCGTTGGCATGCGATTAATACGAGAATTAAAAGGCATGAAAAGTCACTCCATGCAAGCCCCTCGAACCGAAAAAAAAATGATTGCTACGACACGTATGTTTGGACGCGAAGTAACCCAATGGCAGGAAATAGAAGAAGCCTTGGCTACTTATGCCACTAGGGCCAGTGAAAAACTAAGAAGACAACATAGTGCGGCTTATGGAGTAGCTGTTTTTTTATTAAAAAAAGCCCCCGTGAATTTAGATGCCACTTATTATCATCGAGGCCGACAAGTAAGTGGCTATGTAAAATTGGACAACCCCACCCACCTAACCCCAGATATTATCAAAGCGGTCGTAGCCTTGGGGAAAAGTTTGTTTGAGCAAGGCGATATTTATAAAAAGGCCGGGGTGATTTTGAGTGATTTTGTACCAGACAGCGCGCTCCAAACCAACTTATTTGTGCCGCCTGCCGACCAAAAACGAAAAAAACTAATGAATGTAATAGATAATATGAATGCGGCTTACAGGGATGATATCCTCAAATTTGGGACTAGCGGGACACACAAAAACTGGAAAATGCGCAGTGAAAGACGTAGTAAACGCTACACAACACGCTGGGATGAGCTTTGTGGGGTACGATAATGAGGATTCGTGGAAAACCATTGGCTAAAAATTCGTAGAAATGATTTCGCTGATGTATTTTTGCCCAATTTTATACTTATGAGCCACTCTTTATCATCCAACGAATCTATTCGCTCTTCCAGAAAAAAAATTATTGTATTAGGTAGCGGTCCCAATAGAATTGGACAAGGTATTGAATTTGATTATTGTTGTGTTCACGGATTATTAGCAGTCAAGGAAGCAGGTTATGAAGCCATCATGGTGAATTGCAATCCTGAAACTGTTTCTACCGATTTCGACATGGCCGATAAATTATATTTCGAGCCTGTATTTTGGGAGCACTTATGGGAAATCATCGAACTAGAACAACCCGAAGGTGTGATTGTACAATTAGGTGGACAAACTGCTTTAAAATTAGCTAAACGTTTAACCGAAAGAGGTGTAAAAATTATAGGGACTTCCTTTGATAGTTTAGACATCGCGGAAGATCGTGGTCGCTTTAGTGATTTATTAAAAGAATTAAAGATTCCTTACCCCGATTACGGAACAGCTTACACAGCCGAAGAAGCCATTGATGTAGCGAATAAAGTAGGCTATCCTGTTTTGGTGCGTCCTAGTTATGTCATTGGTGGACAAAGAATGCGTATTGTTATTAATGATGCAGAAGTAGAAACTGCAGTAGTTAGTATTTTAAAACATATCCCTGATAATAAAATTTTGATTGATCATTTTTTAGATCGTTGTCAAGAAGCAGAAGTAGATGCCATTTTTGATGGAGAAACTTTTCACATCATGGGTGTGATGGAACATATTGAACCAGCGGGAATACATAGTGGTGATAGCAATGCGGTACTACCTGCATTTAACCTTACTCCATTGATTGTAGAAACTATGGAATTTTATAGTGAGAAAATTGCAAGAGCTTTAAATATCAAAGGATTGATTAATGTTCAATTCGCGATTAAAGATGGTAAAGTGTTTGTGATTGAAGCTAATCCAAGAGCTTCTCGTACCACTCCTTTCATTGCAAAAGCATATCAAATACCTTACTTAAATATTGCGACTAAAATTATGTTAGGCGCAGCGAAGTTGACCGACTTTACCATGGAGAAAAAACTAGACGGTTATGCTATTAAAGAGCCTGTATTTAGTTTTGATAAATTCCCTGGAGTGAATAAAGAATTAGGACCAGAAATGAAAAGTACAGGAGAAGCCATCCGATTCATCAAGGATTTACGCGACCCTTACTTTAGAACTTTATATAAAGAACGTTCTATGAACTTGTCTCGATAAAATACAAATTCATATTAGCGATTATAAAAAAGCCCTTAGATTTAATCAAGGGCTTTTTTATTGGGAAAAATAATAAGAAAAGTAAGATGCTAGCCCTTATATTTTATAAAGGGCATATATATAAAATCAAGGCCACCGTTTATGGGTGGCCTTGAAAAAATCATTAGAGAAGTAAGATGCTGGCCCTTATATTTTATAAAGGGCAAGATTCTTACTTAACGCCGTATTGATCAACTAAATAAACTAAAGCTGCCATATTCACGGCACCTAATAATAATTCTCTCTTGTTTACATTTTCAAACACGTCTGTTTTAGCATGATGTAAATCAAAATAACGTTGACTATCTGGAGACAAACCTGATAAAACCATATTGGCATCAACTGTTTTCAAAGGGCCAATATCTGCCCCACCACCCCCTGCTGTAATTTCGGTGCCATAAGGTTTTAATAATGGAGTCCAAGTTTGAAAGCGAGTTAATTGCGCAGGAGAACATGTAATTCCTAAAGTGCGAGGAGTGAAACCACCCGCATCACTTTCTAAAGCAAAAACATGTTTTTCATTATTTAATTTTGCAAGTTCTGCATATTTAGCGCCCCCTTTTCCGCCATTTTCTTCATTCGCAAATAATACAAAACGAATGGTGTGTTTAGGAACATAATTTAACGCTTTGAACGTTCTTAATAATTCCATGGTTTGAACAATACCTGCGCCATCATCATGCGCCCCTTCATTCACATCCCAACTATCTAAGTGACCACCAATAGTAATAATTTCATTGGGGAATTCAGAACCTTTTATTTCAGCCACCACATTGTTTTCATCTGCATCAGGTAAAAAATAACCATAGGTTTGCATTTGTACTCTAATAGTTCCTTTTTGTGCGCGCGCATATAATTCCTTAGCATCATTAGGTCCTAAAGCCACTGCCGGAATTTTTGGAAAATTATTATCATAATTCATGGCACCTGTATGAGGTGCATTATCAGGAGCACTGCTTAAAGAATGAATCATCACACCAATCGCACCATACTTAGCAGCTCGGCTAGCACCGGTACCACGATATACTCCCGATTTTCCATAAGCCCCAAAAGTTTGAATAATAGTAGGATCAAACATGCTATGGAAATACACAATTTTTCCTTTGATTTCATCCTTACGTGCTTCCAACTCGTCAAAATTTGCAACGGCTATTAATTCACCTTCAATCAAACCATTACTTCCTAATGAATTTCCTAAAGCTAAGGCTGCTAAGGGTTGATTCACCGCTTTTCCATTTACGCCAACGACTGCAGCAAAATCCTTGCCCCCTCTCTGCCAACTGGGCGTTTTGCAGGGTTGCATATATACTTTATCAGCATTCATAGCTTCCATACTTCTCTTCCCCCAAATGGCTGCATTTTGTTGTTGAGGAGAACCCGCTAAACGACCTCCAATTTGTTTCGTTAACTGCCTAAGTAAATCGTAAGCCTTTCCATTGCTCATGATCTCATCTGCAATTTTTTTAATATATACACTGTCTTTGTTGGATTGTGCTTGAAGTAAAAAAGGAGCACAAAAAAGAATAAATAGAATACGACGCATGATGTGATATTTTAAGTTCAAATAATTATTAAATATAAATAAACTTTATTGAATATTTAGTTGTTATTTGCACATACAATAGCACTAAAATGAAGATTGGAATTGTTTGTTACCCTACTTTTGGCGGGAGTGGCGTATTAGCCACCGAATTAGGTAAAGCCCTTGCCGAAAAAGGACATGAAGTGCATTTTATTACCTACCAGCAGCCTGTTCGATTGAATGGATTTCATGCCAATATTTTTTATCATGAAGTAAGGGTTCCTACTTATCCATTATTTGATTACCCTCCTTATGAATTGGCATTAGCAAGTACTATGGTGGATGTGATTTTAAATCACGATTTGGATTTAATTCATGCGCATTATGCAATACCTCATGCTTCTGCTGCTTATACCGCGAAACAAATTGTAAAACAAAAAACAGGAAGATCTGTTCCCGTGATTACCACTTTACATGGAACAGATATTACTTTAGTAGGTCGAGATAAAACCTATGAACCTGTCGTTACATTTTCTATCAATGAGAGCGATGCGATTACAGCTGTTTCTGAAAATTTAAAAGCAGAAACATTAAAGCACTTTGAAATTAAAAAAGAAATTCAGGTCATCAACAACTTTGTAGATGTAAGTAGATATAATAAAAAACCTGTGGCCGCATTTAGACAAGTGATAGCGCCTCATCAGGAAAAAATTATTATTCACGCTTCCAATTTTAGAAAAATAAAACGCATCGATGATGTGATGGCTATTTTCAATAATATTCATAAAGCATTACCTGCTAAATTATTAATGGTGGGTGATGGTCCAGAGCGTCCTGTTGCAGAAGACCTAGCTAGACAGTTTGGAATTGAAAATGATGTTCGTTTTTTAGGCAAGCAGGAGCAAATGGAAGAAATTTTAGCAGTGAGCGATTTATTTATTTTACCTTCTGAATATGAAAGTTTTGGTTTAGCAGCTTTAGAAGCCATGGCTGCAGGATCGGTGGTGATAAGCTCTGACGCAGGTGGATTAGGAGAAATTAATATCCATGGCAAAACAGGATATACGGCGCCAGTAGGTGATGTAGAAAACATGAGTCAGCATGCCATTACTTTATTAAAAGACGAAGTCTTATTGAAGGAATTTAAACACAATGCGATTGTACAAGCTAAATTATTTGACATACATCATGTGATTCCGGTTTATGAAGCTTTATACAAACAATATTGTCGTACGGGCAATTGTTAACTGCCGTTACCTAAAAATTATGAGCTGACTACTTGATCAATACTGAGTTTTATTCTCTCGATGGCATCAATCAATTCAGTTTCTGAGATACATAATGGTGGAGCGATGCGAATACGATCCTCGCTAAATAAAAACCAATCTGTAATCACTCCATTCAAAACACATTGTGCAGCAATTTTTTTGGTGAGGTCTACTGATTCAAATTGCAATGACATCCATAATCCTTTATGTTGTCTATTTAAGATCAAAGGGTGATTCATATGTTGTAGCAGTATCACTTCCTTCGCAGCTACTTCTTGTATCCAATTTTCTTTTTGCAAAACTTCAAAAGCGGCTTTTCCTGCTGCGCAAGAAACTGGATTTCCCCCAAAAGTGGTGATATGGCCTAATACAGGGCTATACGTTAAAGTCGCCATCATTCTTGGATCCGTAATAAAAGCACCTAAAGGCAAACCTCCGCCCAACGCCTTTCCTACTAATAATATATCAGGTTGGATATCATACTGCTCAAAAGCAAATAAAGTACCTGTTCTGCCAAATCCAGATTGGATTTCATCTACAATAAATAAAATACAATGTTCTTTACACTTTTTTTGTAAGGCTTGCAGCCAATCTTTTTGAGCAGGAGTGACGCCTGTTTCTGCTTGCACTAATTCCACAAAAACACATGCAACTGATTCGTCAATCAAATGAATATCGGTTAGGTCATTATATTTCAATTGTATGGTATCAGGCAACAAAGGACGAAATGCATTTTTAAAATATTCATCCCCCATAATACTTAGCGCTCCTTGCGTACTTCCATGATAAGCTCCTTTAAAAGAAACTATTTTACTTCGCTTTGTAATTCGCTTTGCTAATTTCATAGCGCCTTCGGTAGCCTCGGCGCCACTATTAGTAAAATAAACCGATTGTAAATAAGGAGGAAGTGATTGTGTTAACAATTGCGCATATTGCACTTGCGGGCTTTGTATAAATTCACCATACACAATCACATGCATGTACTTTTCTATCTGTTCTTTGATAGCAGCAATCACTGCTGGATGACTATGACCAATATTACAAACACTAAATCCGGATATCATATCTACATAAGATTTTCCAGCCACATCTGTAATATGAATCCCTTTTGAACTCGCTACTTCTATCCCAATGGGCACAGGAGAGGTTTGTGCTAGGTGTTGAAAAAAAAGTTGTCTGTTGTTTAGTGTTGCCATTACTTGTAAATTGCAGTACAAAAGTCGCATTTTTATGGCAACCATACTACCTGTTCAAGGCAAAGATCCACAATTTGGTCAAAATTGTTTCGTAGCCCCCAATGCTACCATCATTGGAGATGTTCAAATGGGGGACGATTGTTCCATTTGGTTCAATGCAGTTATAAGAGGAGATGTTCATTTTATTAAAATGGGACATCATGTAAATGTGCAGGATGGTGCAGTGATTCATTGCACTTATTTAAAACATCCCACCACCATTGGCAATCATGTTTCCATAGGCCACAATGCGATGGTCCATGGCTGTTCGATTCACGATAATGTACTTATTGGAATGGGAAGTATTGTGATGGATGGATGTGTGGTTCATTCTAATTCTATTATTGCAGCGGGAGCCGTCGTGTTAGAAGGAACTATTGTGGAAGAAGGAAGTATTTATGCTGGCGTGCCTGCTAAAAAAGTAAAAACGGTTTCTCAAGATTTGATTGAAGGAGAAATTAATAGGATCTCACATAACTATGTAAAATATGCTTCTTGGTTAGCGCCTTATAATGAAGCGCCTACTAAATAATTTTTTTAGAATTTTTTGCGAAGGCGATATTTTTTTCTTGTGATTTTGTTTAGTACTTGTGATTTACTTTAGTATTTGTGATTTTCAATGCCATGCCATAAATCTACATAGCTAAAAAAACGTTCTTCACTAATAATCCCTTTTTCAACGGCCGCTTTCACTGCACAACCTGGTTCATTAATATGTTGGCAATCATGAAACTGACAACCGCTCATTTTTTTTCTCATTTCCGGAAAATATTGCGCTAATTCTTCCTTCTCTAAATTTACTAATCCTAATTCACGCATCCCCGGCGTATCAATGACAGAGCCACCTTCGGGCAAATCATACATTTGTGCAAAAGTAGTAGTATGCATCCCCTTTCCACTCCAACCACTTACTTCCTGCGTGGTCACTTCTAAATTAGGAAATATAAAATTGATGAAAGAAGATTTTCCAACTCCACTATGCCCACTCACCAATGTAGTTTTATTTTGTAATAATAATTGTAACGGCGCTAACCCTTCTTTCTTTTCAATACTAATAAGAAAAACTTGGTACCCAATTGTTTCATATCTCTTTTTAAATGCATCAAATGCTTCCATTTCCTTAGGACCATAGATGTCCGATTTATTAAAAACAATAATTGCAGGAATATGAAACGCTTCACAGGAAATTAAAAAACGATCTAAAAATCCAGCTGATGTTTTGGGAGACTTTAAAGTCGCTAGTAAAATAGACTGGTCCATATTAGAAGCAATAATATGTTGTTGTCTTTTATTATGCGGAGATTGTCTTGCTACATAATTATCTCTATCTAAAATAGAATGAATCATAGCTGATTTTTTTTCCTCATCCTCCAACTCAAAATTGACCCAATCACCCACTGCAATGGGGTTCGTTGAAGTGATATTGTCTAACTTTATCGCGCCCTTCATACGGGCTTGATAAAACACTCCCTCCTCCGATTTAATGGAGTACCAGCTACCTGTTGATTTATATATCCTTGCCTTCATTGAATACGAAGATAAAAGTAATTGTTAAGAACTCGATATCCTTCAAAAGCACCCACATTTTCAATATATTTGCAGTATGAGTGAGTACGCCCATGACCATATTGTTCCCTATGACAAAAGTGACGCTTCCAAAAAGGAACAAGTGGCTACTATGTTTGATTCCATCGCCCAACGCTACGACTTTTTGAACCGTTTTTTAAGTCTTGGGATTGACCAAGGGTGGCGTAAAAAAGCAATTTCCCACTTCAAAAGTAAGCCTCCTCAACATTTATTAGATATTGCTACAGGAACTGCTGATATGGCTTTAATGGCTCATACATTAATCCATCCAGCTAAAATCACTGGTATTGATATTTCGGAAGGAATGATGCAATATGGTCGTATCAAAATTGCCCATAAAGGACTTGCTAATAGTATCCAATTATCGCAAGGCGACAGTACTGCTATTCCATTTGCAGATAGCCATTTTGATGGAGCTATGGTAGCTTTTGGGGTTCGTAATTTTGCTGATTTGGAAAAAGGGCTGAGCGAAATTTATAGGGTTTTAACTCCAGGCAGTAAATTGGTGATTTTGGAGTTTTCCCAACCTAGTAGTTTTTGGTTTAAACCCATTTATAACTTTTATATGAAATGGGTGACCCCCACCATTGGTAAAATATTTTCAGGAAACAAGGCCGCTTACGCTTATTTAAACGAAAGTGTCATTGCATTTCCGGAAGGAAAAGCTTTTTTAAGTATCTTAGAAAAAGCAGGATTCAAAAATACACAACAACAAAAATTAAGTTTAGGCATATGCAGTATTTATTGCGGAAACAAATTGTAATTATTTGCGGTTGTCTCTTCGCCGCATTTTCTCTAGAAGCACAGCGTGGTGAAACATTTCAACCCGATCACGATGATATGCCTTATTATTTAGGCATTAGTATTGGTATGGGATACAATCATTTGAACGTAGAACGCAATGCCTTCTTTGGCCCTAATTCCAGTAATATCGCAAATCTTTTGAATTCGGTCAATAGTAAAAATTTAAATTTGGGTTTAACAGGAACCTTAAAATTATCAGACCACTTTTTACTAAGAGCAAACCCTATGTTGCTTATAGGAGGTTCTAAAAATATTGGATTCACTAAAAATTCAATTCGGGATTCTATTGATATTCCTTCTACAGTGATTAGTTTACCCTTAGCGTTAAAAATGCAATCTGATCGTTATAATGCATTTCACTTTCGTAATTTAATGCGTCACTATGTTTTCGCAGGCGGCAAAGCCGATTTTGATTTATCAAGTTCCAAAGTGTCCACTAGTGGATTGGGAGATGCGTACAAAGCATTATTAAATGGAACCGATTTAGGATATGAATTTGGATTAGGGTTAAGTTTTTATTTAAGATATGTGACTATTTCGCCAGAAATTAAATTTTCTTACGGACTCTCCAACTTAAAAAATCCAAATACAACAGAATTGCTTTTGAATAATGTCAATAAAGTAAATGCCAACTTTGTTTACTTTACAATACATCTTGAAAACTAATTGGTATGAGCAACTATATCATCAAAAATACCATCATTGTTAATGAGGGGAAACAAATACAAGGTGATGTCCTCATTCAACAAGGAAGAATTCAAAAAATAGCCCCTCAAATAGAGACGCCCGCTGGCGTCAAAGAAATAGATGGTACAGGTCAGTATTTAATACCCGGGGCCATTGATGATCAAGTTCACTTTAGAGAACCTGGCTTAACTCATAAAGCCAACATTTATACCGAAGCAAAAGCAGCCGTAGCAGGAGGTGTGACCAGTTTTATGGAAATGCCTAATACGCAGCCACCCGTTTTTACACAGGAATTATTAGAAGATAAATATGCAATTGGGGCACAAAACGCATTAGCCAATTACTCTTTTTTTATGGGCACTTCTCAAGATAATTGGGAAGAAGTTTTAAAGACGAATGCTAAAAAAAATGAAGTGTGTGGCGTGAAAATATTTATGGGATCCTCTACCGGTAATTTATTAGTTGATAATCCCATTGTGTTAGAACGCATTTTTGAAGGTTCGGAATTACTTATTGCTACTCATTGTGAAGAAGAAAGCATTATAAAAAAAAATAAAGCGGCGTTAGAAGCCATCAAGCCAATTTTAGAGCCATCTGATCATCCAGTGGTCAGAAACGAAGAAGTATGTTTTGAGTCTTCTTTTAAAGCCATCCAATTAGCTAAAAAATTTGACACACGTTTGCACATATTACATATTAGTACTGCAAAAGAATTACAATTATTTTCCAATTTACGCACTTTGGCAGAAAAACGTATTACTGCAGAAGTATGTGTGCATCATTTACATTTTACCTCTAATGATTATGCTGCATTAGGAAATTTAATAAAATGTAACCCTGCAATCAAAGCCCCTCATCATAGAGATGCTTTATGGGAAGGATTATTGAATGACCAATTAGATGTGATTGCTACCGATCATGCCCCTCATACTTGGGCCGAGAAGCAAGAAGACTATCCGCATGCACATGCTGGATTACCCTTGGTGCAACATCCCGTGATGTTGATGCTGAAATATGTCAAGGAAGGAAAATTGAGTATTGAAAAGATGGTTGAAAAAATGAGTCATGCCGTGGCCACTTGTTTTCAGATTAAAGATCGCGGATTTATTCGTGAAGGTTATTGGGCTGATTTAGTATTAGTAAAAGAAGCACCCCATATTGTTACAAAAGAATCTCTCTTATATAAATGTGGGTGGAGCCCATTAGAGGGAACACATTTTCCTTACCAAATTAGCAGCACTTTTGTAAACGGAGTATTAGTGTATCATCAGGGACAATTTGATGAAAGCCAAAAAGGACATAGACTCCAATTTAATAGAGGTTAAAGGAAATTACCTTACATGCACGTAGATCAAATCACCTTAAAAGATATTGGACTTTTTCAACAAGAAGAAGGCGGTTCTATTGCAGAACATATCAATTTTACAAGAACCAGTGGAGGTAAAATTCAACTTGAAAAATATTTGGCCCATCCCCTATCCAGTATTTCTCGCATTCAAGAAAGACAAGACGCTATTTTATTATTTCAGCAAGACTATGCTTTTCTGGAAGCAATGCAAATTACCAATGGAACCGTATTTGTCATGGACAAGTATTTTGAAACAGGCGTCAACTATATTCCACACCATCCAGGTTTATTACAAGCCTATTGGTATCAATTTTGGAATCAACAGGATTATGCACTTTTGAGTTATTCTGTAAGTCATTTCACGTTATTCATACAAGAATTAAAAAAATGGATGCTGCAATTTGAGACGAAGCAATCCAACCCTGTGATACAACAATGGATTCAAAAAATGCAGCCATTGTTATCCAACGTAGCATTTGATTCACTCCCTGTAGATGCCAAAAATAATTCGATGTTGCAGAACATCCATTGGGGACACTTTTTCTTATACCAATATAAAACACAAACTCGTTTATTACTCCAATATTATTATGAGATAGACGCAACATATAGCATGGCCACTGCGATTCAAAAATTTCATTGGGTATTTCCTACTTGGATAGGATCGAATCAGCCCCTAATACAAATAGAAGCAGCCAGACATCCATTGTTAGAGCACCCCATTGGCAATCATTTAAATTTGGATAGTCAACAAAATTTATTGTTTTTAACAGGTGCAAATATGGCGGGCAAAAGCACTTATATTAAAACCATTGGATTGGTTGTATACTTTGCTCATGTAGGTATGGGCGCTCCGGTAAGCCAAATGAAACTTACTTTAATGGATGGGCTTATAAGTAATTTAACGATTGCGGATAATATCACTAAGGGAGAAAGTTATTTTTTCAATGAAGTTCAACGTATCAAAAACACAGTAGAAAAAATAAAAGATGGGAAAAAATACTGTGTCTTAATTGATGAATTATTTAAGGGCACTAATATTCAAGATGCCATGAAATGTAGCATCAAAGTAATTGAAGGATTACAGAAGCTTCGACATAGTTTAATTATTTTATCTACCCACTTATATGAAATTAGTGATGCCATAAGTATTCATCCTAATATTCAGTTTAGTTATTTTGAAACTCAAATCACCCAAAAGGAATTAGTTTTTCATTATCAATTAAAACCAGGCGTCAGTCAGGATCGCATTGGGTATCTAATTCTAGAGCGCGAAGGAGTGGTAGGCCTATTGGATCATCTATAAGAAATTCAAGTATTTATACGCAGTTTCCTTTTGAATGGAGACCCTACTTTCCGACCAAAACAATGCTAGTTAAAACTAAGGGGGCAGCTATTGTAGGTATCCATGCCATCACCATAAATGTGGAAGTCAATGTAAGTATGGGCCAAGGCTATTGTATAGTGGGGCTTGCAGACAGCGCTGTCAGAGAAAGTTTAGATCGTACTGAAAGTGCTATTAAATCAAATGGCTTTCATATGCCTCGCACAAAAGTGGTCATTAATTTATCACCTGCAGATATCAAAAAATCGGGAGCTGCATTTGATTTACCCATTGCAATAGGTATTTTGGCTGCCTCGGAACAATTAAGTTCTATGGCATTATTGGATGATTACATTATAATGGGTGAACTAGGATTAGATGGTCAGTTATATCCCATCAAAGGCGTTTTATCTATGACCATGCAAGCCAAAGCTACAGGGCATTTAGGTATTATAGTCCCTTTTCAAAATGCAGAAGAAGCTGCCTTGGTGAAAGGGATTCCTGTTTTTGGATGCCGACATTTAAATGATGTTGTTGCTTTTTTAAATCATCCCCAAGACTTTACTCCTTTTCAATCAAGTCAAAAAAAAGATTCAAATATATTATTATCGGAGGCCCCTAATTTTTCAGCAGTAAAAGGCCAACAACAATGCAAAAGAGCATTAGAGATTGCGAGTGCTGGCGGACATAATATTATCATGATTGGCCCGCCCGGCGCCGGAAAAACGATGTTAGCCAAAAGTATTGTATCTATTTTGCCCCCTTTGAATACCTTGGAAACATTAGAAACAACGCAGGTATATAGTATCTCTGGAAAAATGGACACCATTCGACAACTGATGTATCATCGACCTTTTCGACAACCTCACCATACATTATCTTCCATTGCATTAATTGGAGGAGGAAGTATTCCGCAACCAGGTGAAATTTCATTGGCTCATAATGGGGTATTATTTTTAGATGAACTTCCCGAATTTAATCGTTCAGTGATGGAAGTATTAAGACAGCCCATGGAAGAAGGGGTAGTGAATATTGCACGTGCAAAAATGAGTGTCATTTTTCCCGCCCGATTTATGTTAATGGCCTCCATGAACCCCTGCCCTTGCGGGTTTTACAATCATCCCACAAAAGAATGTTATTGTAGTCAAGTCGCGATCCAAAAGTATTTACATAAAATTTCAGGACCATTATTAGACCGAATTGACTTACATATTGAAGTGACTCCGGTTCTTTACCATGAATTAAGGGCCCCCACAGAGGGCGAAAGTTCTGAAACGATAGCTTTAAGAGTCAAAAAGGCTAGAACTATCCAAATGGAACGATATAAAAATGAACCAGGCATCTATACTAATGCACAAATGACTGGTCAACACCTTAAAAAATACTGCCAATTAAATGCAGAAGCAGAAAATTTATTACAAAAAGCAATGGAAAAATTTCAATTAAGTGCACGTGCCTTTGATCGTATTATAAAAGTGAGTAGAACGATTGCGGATTTACAAGGAGAAAAAAATATCAGTTTAGAGCATATAAGTGAGGCCATCCAATACCGAAGTTTAGATAAATCGAGCTGGGGGAAATTTAAAAATTAATATTGACCTGTTTTTAATAAGACCAAGGTACATGCTTCTAGGGTTTCAATGCCATTTTGGGCTGCAATCCTTTCCAGTTCTGGGTTTTCAGTACCTGGATTAAAGATAATTCGGCGTGGATGAAGGGCTAAAATAGCATCATAATATTCCTTTTGACCAGCTGGACCCACATATAAAGTAACGGTATCGATGGTATTATTAAGGGGCCATTCATTTAAAATGGCAATATCATCAATCATCCCTTTTTTAATTCCAAAGGGATACACTGCATATCCTTTTTCATGTAGTAAAGCAGTAGCTAAATAACTATATCTTTCTGAATTGGGGGAAGCTCCTAAAACTAAGCTGACAGGTGTTTGCATACCCCAAAAGTATTTTAAATAGATGAATAGTTTTTATTTTGTTACAATAAAAGAATGTAATTTTATAAAAATCAACTTTACTAACTAAAATAAAATTACCATTATGGCAAAGTCAAGCAAAAAAAAGGCAGCTAAGAAAGTAGCTCCTAAGAAAGTCGCAAAAAAAGCACCCGCTAAAAAAACTGTGAAAAAAGCAGTAAAGAAAGCAACTAAAAAAGTAGCTCCTAAGAAAGTCGCAAAAAAAGCACCCGCTAAAAAAGCGGCTCCTAAGAAAAAAGTAGCAGCAAAAAAAGCGGCTAAAAAAACTGTGAAAAAAGCAGTAAAGAAAGCAACTAAAAAAGTAGCTCCTAAGAAAGTCGCAAAAAAAGCACCCGCTAAAAAAGCGGCTCCTGCTCCAGTTGCAGCTCCAGTTGCTCCAGTAGTAGCTCCTACACTTTTTACTGAGCCTACGACAAAAGCGGCTCCTGCTCCAGTTGCAGCTCCAGTTGCTCCAGTAGTAGCTCCTACACTTTTTACTGAGCCTACGACAACTCCAACTGCATAATTTAGCAGTAAATTTCATATCTTAATCCTCCCAATGCTTTATTGTCATTGGGAGGATTTTTATTTAATGTAAATCGTACTATTATGAAAAATGTATTATTGCTTCTTTGTTTTCCTTTCCTGCTTCAAGCACAAAGTAATTCCATGAGTGAAAAAACTAAAAACATGGAATTTAGAAAAGGGTATTTCAATTATTATTGGGATGCAAGTCAAGGAAAAATTTATTTAGTCATTGACAAAATGAATACTTCATTTTTATACGTCAATACATTGCCAGCAGGCCTAGGATCCAATGATATTGGGCTTGACAGAGGACAAATTGGCGATACACGTATTGTTTATTTTAATAGAGTAGGTAAAAAAGTATTGTTAACACAGCCTAATTATGATTATCGAGCTGTCACCAACGACCCGAGAGAACAAAAAGCAGTGAATGAATCATTTGCGCAATCTATATTATTTAGTTTTAATGTGGAAGCAGAAGAAGGTAGCAATGTATTAGTAGATGCCACCTCTTTTTTCTTAAGAGATGCACACAACGCAGCAGATAAAATTAGAAAAATGCGACAAGGCACCTATACCTTAAACGAAGGTCGATCTGCCATCTATATTCAAAACACAAAAAACTTTCCTAAAAATTCAGAATTTGAAGCGACCCTCACATTTGTAGGAGGTAGTGATGCTGGAAGATTTGTTCAAGCAGTTACGCCTTCTACAGAAGCTATTACACTTCGTATGCATCATAGTTTTGTAGAACTTCCTGATAACAATTATACTCCACGTTTGTATGATATTAGAAGTGGTTATTTTGGAATTAGTTATTTTGATTACGGAAGTGATATCAGTGAGCCCATTCAAAAAATGTTTATAAGTAGACATCGTCTACAAAAAAAGGATCCTACTGTATCAATGAGTGAAGCAGTGAAACCTATTGTTTATTATTTAGATAATGGAACACCCGAACCCATTCGTTCTGCATTATTAGCAGGAGCAAGATGGTGGAATCAAGCGTATGAAGCAGCTGGATATAAAAATGCATTCCAGGTAGAAATCCTTCCAGACAGTGCCGATCCCATGGATATTCGTTACAATATGATCAATTGGGTACATCGTTCCACACGCGGTTGGAGCTATGGTGCCAGCATTACCGATCCTCGTACAGGTGAAATTATTAAGGGTCAGGTTACATTAGGATCCCTAAGAGTAAGACAGGATTATTTAATCTTCACTTCGCTCCTATCTCCTTATGTGAACGGGAAACCTGTGACCGATCAAATGAGAACTGCTGCATTACACCGATTAAGACAATTAGCAGCTCATGAAGTGGGACATACTTTAGGATTGCAACATAATTATGCTTCTAGCTTTAACAATCGTGCTTCAGTGATGGACTATCCTCACCCCAATGTATTCGTTAATAATAAAGGGGATATTGATTTTTCAGATATCTACACCAACGAAATTGGTCAATGGGATAAAAGAGCCATTACATATGGCTATCAAGATTTTCCCAAAGGAACAGATGAATCAAAAGCACTGCAATTCTTATTAGAAGAAAATTCGAAAAATGGAATTCAATTCATAGCAGATGCGGATGCAAGATCTGCGAGCGGATTTCATCCCAACGCACATTTATGGGACAACCAATCCGATGCCGTTGATGGATTAAAACAAGTGATTGCGGTAAGAAGTAAATCCTTATCACAATTTGGGGAAGAAGCCATCCCTAATGGCACTCCACTTTCTAAATTAGAAGATGTGTTAGTGCCTTTATATAATTATCATCGCTACCAATATGAAGCGGTGACTAAAGTGATCGGTGGCATAAATTATATGTATAGTGTTCGTGGAGATGCAAATCAAATAAAACCAACTATTTTATCTAACGAGGTACAATTAAAAGCTTTACATGCTGCTGTAGCCTGCTTATCAGCAGAAACTTTAACCTTACCAGAAAATATTTTAAAATTAATCCCGCCCCGCCCGCCTATGTATTATGGTGTAGGCGAACTTTTTGAAAAAAGAACTGGTATGAGTTTTGATGCATTAAGTGCTGCAGAATCTTTAGCTGATTTTGAATTAGGATTTTTATTCAATGTGGAAAGAGCGAATCGTTTAGTGCAAAATAAAGCAAGAGCCAATGTGATGGGCTGGGATAATGTATTAGATGAAATATTGAAAAACACCTGGTACGCATCAATTCCAAAAGGATTGTCCGGTAGTGTACAAATGCAAACTCAACAGCAAACCTTACATTGGTTATTGGGAGTGAGTCAAAGTGCAGATGCTAATTATGAAGTAAGAAGCATTTCACAACAAGCCATTCAAAAACTAAAATCAAAATTGGAAGGACTTGTTAAATCTGACCCTATACATAATGCGCATTATCAATATGCATTAGAGCGTATTGCACACCCTGATAAAATCACTTTACCTAAACCAGTCACCATTGCACCTGGCGCTCCTATTGGTTGTGATTTGGATTAATTTGAAATAATATATTATTGGATACTAATAAAAATCCCCCCGAAGTTTCGGGGGGATTTTTTTGCAATGATCTTACTAATCTTATCCTACAATATCTCTTATAATTTTTTCATGATGATAGCTGTGTACATATAAAAAACGAATAGCACTAGGCAATTGAAGATCTCCAAAAATGGGATGTGTAAAATATTGTTTTTTATTTGCAGTCAATAGCAAGTTTGCGCTTTTGCGTGCTTCTTTGATATGTTCTAATACCCTATCCGAAGTAATTTCACCTGCAGGTTGAGTAAAGGAAGGTGCTTTTGCTTTTCCTCTAGGAAATTTCGCCAAAAGCAATACTACAAAAGCTTTCCAGCTAAATTTCTTTTTACAATGAGAAGGGGAAGAGTTCAAAATTGACTTAGTAACTGAAGTAATCACCAAACAACTATGTATGATATGCCATCCAACGTTGCCTTCGGACACATTACTATTTTGAGCTAAATAATGAGGTGTTTGATTTTCGAAATCTACTAAAACTTGTACTAATTTTTTCAAACTACTTTTTTTAGATAAACATGCGTAATGGTTCTTCTAGATAAGCTTTCAAAGTTTGTAAGAAAGCGGCTCCTGAAGCTCCATCAACCACACGATGATCACAACTTAGGGTTACATTCATCACATTGCCTGGTACTACTTGACCATTTTTAACAACAGGCTCTTGCGCAATACCACCCACCGCTAATATACAAGCATCTGGAGTATTGATGATCGCTGTAAATTGATCTATTCCAAACATACCTAAATTAGAAATAGTGAAAGTACTTCCTTCCCAATCGGCAGGTTGTAATTTTTTATCTTTCGCTTTTTTAGCAAACTCTTTTACTGAAGTGCTGATTTGCGGCAATGATAAGCCATCTGCAAAACGCAATACAGGAACTAATAATCCTTCCTCCACTGCTACTGCAATACCAATATTTACATGATGATTGGTACGGATCACATCTCCTAACCAACTACTATTCACGGTAGGATGTTGTTTTAAAGAAAGCGCCACTGCTTTAACAATAAAATCATTGAAACTTATTTTAACTGAAGAAGTCTCATTTAATAATACTCTTGCTGCTATCGTTGCGTCCATGTTTATTTTCATGGTCAAATAAAAATGCGGTGCAGTAAACAAGCTTTCACTTAATCTACGTGCAATCACTTTTCTCATTTGAGAAACGGGCGTATCTACAAAACTCACTTGACCCAAAGGCGCTGCTTTAGCAGACACATTATGGGAAGGAGTGTAATGATCTAAATCTCCGCGAGTAATTCTTCCATGCTCACCGGTTCCTTTTACAAATTTTAAATCTATCCCTTTATCTTTTGCAACTTTTTTAGCTAATGGAGAAGCAAAAATGCGACCTTCATTCACTACTGTTTCTGATGATATAGGAGTAGCTGCTGTCACTGGAGCTACTGATGAAGTAGATGGCGTTGCTGTTGTAGGAGTTGTTGTAGGAGTTGCTGTTGAAGGCGCCGCAACTGCTGCAGGCGCATCAGTACTTGCTTTCACGGCATTCACCATCGCGTCAATATCAATACCAGGTTGGCCAATGATACACAATAATTGATTTACTAATATTTTTTCACCCGCTTGTGCTCCTTGGTATAATAAAATCCCATCTTTATAGGATTCTAATTCCATGGTCGCTTTATCGGTTTCTATATCTGCTAATACTTCTCCTTTTTTAACGGCATCTCCTACCTTTTTTTGCCATCCAGCAATCACCCCTTCGGTCATGGTATCACTTAAACGAGGCATTAAAACTATTTCGTCGCTATTTAATACATCAGAATTTGCTGCAGTTGGAGTAGCAGGAGTTGGTGCAGAAGCTGTTGTTGTAGTAGCTGCCGCAGGTTCATTGTTGGTAGCAGCTGTAACACTAGCAGATGCATTGGTATGTTGAGTAATTAAGGCACTAACATCTTCACCTTGTTTTCCAAAAATGGCTAATAAATCATTCACTTGTAATTTTCCACCACGAGGCGTACCAATATGCAATAAAATGCCATCTTGATAGCTCTCTAATTCCATAGTCGCTTTATCCGTTTCTATCTCGGCTAATAAATCACCTTTTTTTACGGTGTCCCCCACTTTTTTATGCCAAGCAGCGATAACACCTTCGGTCATTGTATCGCTCAAACGGGGCATTAAGATAACTTCTGCCATAAGTAAAAGGCTGTTTTGTAATTGAGCCGTGAAATTACATTAAAAATGTATTTTTTCCCACCCAAAAATGCAATTTTTGGTCAAATTGGGCCAAATAAGGGCTATTTGTATCAAAGCAAAGGTACTATTGACCTTGCGCTAAACTATATGCTTTTTTATCCGCCCACATATTCAACAATTCTAAGGAACATATTTGAAAATCCTTGGCCAAAGAACGATATAGGTCGATGACTTGATCCTGCGTCAAAGCGGTTTCATTGACTGTCTCAAATCGACAATAATATTGATTCACCAAATTTGTGAAAACCGACCCTGAAGGCCACACTTGTGTGCCACGATTAGTGATGGTGACTAATTTCAATTTTTCGGTAGCATGTAAGACACATTTGTCTGCAATTTTTTGTGGTTGTTCGGCACTTTCAATAAAAAAATCAACCCCTACAATTTTATGCACTTCTCTCAAATCACTTTGTAACATGGGATTATGTTCCAATTTAAAATTAGTAGGTGTGACATAAAAATTAGGTAGAAATGGTTTTGGATGATGCGCTGGTTGTTTTCCAAAATGATCAATGATTGACTGTGCAAATTGAGTCGTGTTGACGGATGGAATATTTTTATCTCCAAAGTCACCTGTATGCACTCCAGATTCTAAAGTATATAATAATGCATTTTCAATCATGACTGCTTGTTCCATTAAACCCAAATGTCGCAACATACTTAAACCACTTAATAAAAGGGATGTAGGATTTGCTATATTTTTTCCTGCAATATCTGGCGCAGTGCCATGTACTGCTTCAAAAATGGAAATATGATCACCAATATTTGCAGAAGGCGCAAAACCAAGCCCACCCACTAATCCAGCACATAAATCACTTACAATATCCCCTTGTAAATTGGTTAAAACAATCACATCAAATAAATCTGGACGACTTACTAATTTCATACATAAGTCATCCACAATGACATCATCCGATTTTAATTCAGGATATTCTTTAGCCACTTCTTTAAACACGTCTAAAAAAAGACCATCTGTTAATTTCATGATATTGGCCTTGTGTCCACATGTAATGCGACGTGCCCCTTTTTTCTTAGCCATCTCAAATGCATAGCGAATCACTTGCTCACTTCCTGGTCGCGTAATAAAACGACGACCTAATGCAACATCCTGTGTCAACATATGTTCTATACCTCCATAAGTGTCTTCAATATTTTCTCTTACAATCGTTAAGTCAATAGGAATTCCTGCTTTAATAAAAACAGTATCTACTCCACTTAAGGTTTGAAATTTTCGATCGTTTGCGTAAGTATTCCATGTTTTACGTGCAGTCACATTCACACTTTTCACTCCTTTTCCTTTGGGCGTTTCCATGGGTCCTTTAAAAAGAATGCCTAGATCTTCAATAGTCTGCTTGGCTTCGGGAGTCATCCCATTACTAAAACCTTTATCGAAGACCCATTTACCCATATCCACAAAAACATACTCCATGGGCACTTTAGCAGCATTAAAAACACCCATTACAGCGTCCATGATTTCAGGACCTATTCCGTCTCCTTTTGCTACAGCGATCTTCATTTTAGAATATTTTGGGTATGTGAAATGGTCGAAAAATTGACCTAACTCCTTAGTTGCCGCAAAGTTACGTGAGTTCCGTGGGTTTTAAAAAAATAGAGACATTTTTTATAATTTTCCGCCTCTTTTTTTGCTATTTTTACCGCGCAGTATTCTCTGCACTTGTACCGCTTAGACACTATGTATTATGGTTTCTAAAATTTCAGAAGGCATCGAAGTAAGTATCGAAACTTTTTACCAAAAAGATTATAGTAATCCGCTCCAAAACGAGTACATGTTTGCGTATCGTATTACCATTGAAAATCACAATTCCTTTTCTGTAAAATTATTAAAGCGCTATTGGGAAGTTTTCGATAGCAACACCGAACATAGAGTGGTCGAAGGCGAAGGTGTGGTTGGAGTGCAACCATTAATTATGCCTGGCAAACATTATCAATACGTGAGTGGTTGTCATTTAAAAAGTGAATTAGGTAAAATGCAAGGTTATTATACGATGGAAAATATTGAAAATAAGGAATGTATACATGTAAATATTCCTGCTTTCAAAATGGCAGCTCCGGTAAAACTGAACTAAAAATACTTTTTACTAAAGATTGTTTCTTATAGAATCATTCTTTCTTTCTAAGTCAATTTCTATAATTTCATATTAGAATCTGATTCTTACTGATTATTATTACTGCTGATACTTGCTCTCTTCCCATAGTTGACGCTCCGACATTTTTAGCAAAGAATTTAAGTCATCTTGCTTGATAGGACTTTGTTGCTTCAGCCATGATTGCACTATTTGATATCCTAAGTAGGATCCAACATTCGCAGGAATCTCATTTCCAAAGTAAATATTAAATGGCCCCTCTTCCATCATATTTTTTAAGAGCTTCGGGTCTTTGGAATACAATAAATTCATTTTTAAAATATACTTCCAAATATCCGATTCAGACTCTTGTATATGTTGCCATTGTGCAGTTGTGTATCCTAATATATTTTCAATTTTACTCTGGGGCAATAACTTTTGAAGCGTCACTATTTTTTTTCCTTCTTGGACCATCTGTTGCATGAAATTATTGGAAGAAGAAAAAGAGGATCGAGTGTTTTTTATCATCGAGGTCGACGCTTGCATGTCCATCCATAAATTTTGCGCTGCCATAATAGGAATAAAGTCTGGCGTAAACCGCTGACTCAGATAATTAGGATACAGCCCTTGTATTTTAGAAGACTGATACCATGGCGAAGAGGCCCCCATATACATTTGTAATCCTATTGCCATATCATCTTTCTCTATCGTATTTGCAAAACCCTCCAAGGGTCCTATAAAATAAATTAAAGTAGAAGGTAAATGATAGGAAGGAAAATAATAATGAAAATAGGTAAATAATTGCTGTAATTGTGGCTGGGCAATAGCCACCAAATTCATTTTTTTTGTTTCCTTATAAATAGGCTGATACGCTTTAACAAATGAATATAATTCATTTGTTACTTCCCTATCCCCTTGATTGGAATCCAACAAAAGTATATTGGAAAGAAACACCTCTTTAATAAATGAATACTTTTTTTTCAGCGCTTTTCCATTTTGCTGCAAGCCTAAACTATCTAATTGAAATAAAGCAGTATCGATTCTTTCAACCTTTAAAGAGAAAGCAGGAGCAGTAAGAACAGGACTTTGATAGCTGTTTTTACAGGCTGTTAAGTTAAATAAAAGGATTAAAAAGCAATAAGAAGTCAAACGCATGACCGAAAATACTAAAAAAAGCAAGGTTATTTCTGTTAAAAACCGACCTTTGTCCCATGAAGATTTGCATTGCACAACAAAACTATCATATTGGGAATTTTGAACAGAACGCACAACAGATGTTGTCTGCGATGGAAGAAGCCAAAAAGCAAGGGGCCGATTTAATATTATTCAGTGAAATGAGCGTTTGTGGTTATCCTGCTCGTGACTTTGTGGAGTTTGAAGATTTTATCAATCAGTGCTATTTATCCATTGACCGTATCAAAGAAGCAGCTGACACTATTGGTGTATTAATTGGAAGTCCTGCTCGCAATCCTAACCATAAAGGCAAAAATTTATATAATGCCGCTTTCTTTTTATATGAAAAAAAGATTGTCGCTGAAGTTCATAAAACTTTATTGCCTACTTATGATGTATTTGATGAAAACCGATATTTTGAACCCGCAGACGAATGGAAAGTAGTTCCTTTTAAAGGAAAAAAATTAGCCATTACCATTTGCGAAGACATTTGGAACCTAGGCGACAATCCTTTGTATCGTATTTGTCCCATGGATAAAATGATGGAACAACATCCAGATATTTTATTGAATCTAAGTGCTTCTCCTTTTGACTACACCCATGATGAGGACAGAAAAGCCACTATTAAATCCAATGTTTTAAAATATAAAATTCCGTTATTTTATTGCAACGCTATTGGAAGTCAAACTGAAATTGTATTTGATGGAAGTTCATTAGTATTTGATAAAGATGCTAACTTATGTGGTGCCTTACCTATGTTTGAATCGGCTATGGCTACTTTTGAATGTAATGAGGATGGTACTATTAATGCTCCCATACTAGAATCTGCTGCAAGAGTTCCTAATAAAGAATTGAACCCGGATCATTTAATACCTACTTTAAATATTGATCAAGTATATCAAGCATTAGTGCTAGGTGTGAAAGACTATTTCAATAAAATGGGCTTTACAAAAGCGATATTAGGTTCTTCTGGTGGAATTGATTCTGCAGTGACTTTAGTGATTGCTTGCGAAGCATTAGGTAAAGAAAATGTACATGCTGTTTTAATGCCTTCTCCTTATTCTACCGAACATTCTGTGGATGACGCCGTTGAATTAAGTAAAAATTTAAACAATCCACATACTACTATTCCTATTAAAGAAGTGTATGAAAGTTTTTTAAACACGCTACAGCCTTTATTTAAAGACTTACCCTTTTCTTTAGCAGAAGAAAACATACAAAGTCGTTCTAGAGGAAATATCTTAATGGCTATTGCCAATAAATTTGGATATGTATTATTAAATACTTCTAACAAAAGTGAATTGGCTACTGGATACGGAACATTATACGGTGATATGGCAGGGGGATTGGGGGTATTAGGCGATTGTTACAAATTACAAGTGTACGAATTAGCCAAGTACATTAATAGAAATGAAGAAATCATTCCTCAGCATATTATTAATAAAGCACCAAGTGCCGAATTAAGACCCGATCAAAAGGACAGCGACAGTTTACCTGCTTATGAAACCTTGGATCAAATATTATATCAATACATTGAAAGAAGATCCGATCCAAGTGTGATAAAAGCATTAGGATTTGAAGCAGCACTAGTTGATAAAACTTTAAAGATGGTGAATGCGAATGAGTATAAACGCAATCAATTTTGTCCCATCATACGAATTTCTCCCAAAGCCTTTGGGGTTGGACGAAGAGTGCCCATTGTTGGCAAATACTTGAGTTAATCAAAATAATTACAATCGCTTTCAATTTTATATTAAATTGTGTATAGAACCTTGCCGTTAAACTATATACATAAATGATATTCATTGTATTAAAAGATATAGTTAAAAGATGACATTTAAAATATTATTGAAAGACGTTAATCTATATGAAAAAACTTAAAGCCCTCTTTGTCACCCTTATTTGTTTGGTGATTTTAACACAAGTAATAGCTCAAAAAAAGGTAGCTATTTTACCCGGTGCTTACCAAACTGAAAAATATTTTCCCTTATTAAAAGGAAAATCAGTGGGATTGTTTACCAATCAAACTGCAACTGTTCATAATAAGCATCTTATTGATACTTTAATAAGTGCAGGGATTCACATTCAAAAAATATTCACACCCGAACATGGATTACGTGGCACTGCGGATGCAGGAGAAAAAGTGTCTGATGAAATAGACGCTAAGACTGGGATCAAAATTGTTTCCTTGTATGGTAAAAAAAACACGCCTGACGCGAATGATTTAATGGATGTAGATATTTTATTGTTTGATATTCAAGATGTAGGTACCCGTTTTTATACTTATATCAATTCCCTACAATACTATATGGAAGCGGCTATGGCCAATCATAAACCACTTGTTATTTTGGACCGTCCCAACCCCAATGGATTTTATGTAGATGGCCCTGTATTAGAAGCACCCTACTCAAGCGGTGTAGGCAAAAACGCCATTCCAACAGTCTATGGATTAACTATGGGCGAATATGCACAATTATTAAAAGGTGAAAATTGGTTGAAAGTAATAGATGGAAATAATCAATTATCCTTAACCATTATACCCAATAAAAATTACACGCATAAAAGTAAATATAATATTGATGTGGCTCCCTCTCCCAATTTATCAAGTATGAATTCCATTTATTGGTATCCCACTACTTGTTTAGTAGAAGGTACTGTGATGAGTGAAGGACGCGGAACCGAACATGCTTTTGCTTTTATTGGTCATCCTTCTATTAGTAATCAAGCATTTAGTTTTGTTCCGGCTCCTAGAGTAGGTGCTATGAGTTCAAAATTATACGGACAAAAATGTTTTGGTTGGGACCTAACACAAAAAAATCCACCTAACAATAAGATAGATGTAGCATTGATCATTGAAATGTATCAAAGCTTTCCGCAAAAGGACTCTTTTTTTATTCGTCCAAAATCGGGAGAACCCACTGCTTACTTTTTTAATAAGTTAGCAGGAAACGCAAGCCTAATGGAACAATTGAAATTAGGCGTATCCGAAGCTGATATTCGTAAAAGCTGGGAACCTGCACTCACAAAATTTAAGAATACCCGAAAAAAATATTTAATGTACCCAGATTTCGAGTAAGCGTATCATTATAAAAAATGCCCCCGAAATTCGGGGGCATTTTTTATAATGAGCTACTTTATTGAGTTATTTCAATGAGTTACTTCAATGTCAAATTAATTTCCAATGACAGGAATGCCTAACTTATGTACCGCTTCATTTAAAGCTTTTACGCCCTCCTTTTTCAAGGTTTCATATTGCTTTAATTGAATATCAGCTAAAGCTTTTAATTCAGCATAGGTTTCTTTGACTTGCTTCGTAGGTGCAGTATATCCTGCAGCAGCAGATTCAAATATACCAGCAATCTTATCATCCAAACGAATTGGGAAATTTAAAACGTCTTGACCACTTTTCGCTTTGGTTTGGTGCAAGGCTTCTTCTACTGATTTTAAATTGTCTAATAAACTATTACTTTGTTTTAAGAAAGCACTATCCTTCGTCTTCTTTTGTAATACTTGTACTTGAGTTCTAATTTCCTTTATCCCTTTCAACGTTTTCATAATATTGCTAAAACTAGAAGATACTTCTAATAAAAATTGCTCTTGCGCTTTTAAGTCCACATCAGATACTTTGTAATTAGGGTCTGCCACTACTTCAAATGGTAATTCAACAGAATCTTTATCAATTGAAACTTTAGCGAAATATTGACCTGGTGCTGCCAATACAGGACTTGTAGAACCATTCCATAAAATCAACCCTTCTTCTGGTTTTTCAATTTCCTTATGATATAAATTCCAAACAAATTGCTGCATTCCACTTTCTGCAGTAGGTCCTCCTTTTTCTTTAGAACTAAACTTACGCACTAATTTTTTAGAAGCATCTAAAATTGTAACAGATACTTGTGTGCTATCAGTTGCATTTTTTAACCAATAATTAATCACCACCCCTTTTGGAGGATTGGTTCCTACATTATTGGGAACACCTACACTGGCGCCTCTATTGCGGCGTCCGCCCATAGCAGGAGGAACACGGAAAGCTTTTGCGATAGGGAAAACTTTGTTTGCATTCGCAGTAGCTGCATCATAATTTTCGATAAATCTTAAATCATCTAAAATGTAAATACTACGACCTTGTGTACCCACGATTAAATTGTTATCTCTTACTAATAAATCAGTCACTGGAGTCACAGGTAAATTTAATTGGAAGGGTTCCCAATTTTTTCCATCATTGATAGAAATATATAAACCATATTCAGTTCCTGCAAATAAGACTCCAGACTTACGTGGGCTCGCTACAATAGATCTTGTGAAGTGTAATGGAGCAATACCATTGGTGATTTTTTCCCAAGTTTCGCCGTAATCATGCGTTACATATAAATAAGGAGCGAAATCATCTAGCTTATATCTTGTTCCAGCAAAGTAAGCGGTTCCTTTACGTAAAGGATCTACTTCTACTCTATTCCACATCATCCATTGTGGAACGTCTTTAGGAGTAACATTTTTCCAATGATCCCCCCCATCTTTACTTACATAAATTAAACCGTCATCACTACCAGACCATAATAAATCTTTTTCCAAAGGTGATTCAGCAGCAGTGAATATGGTACAGTAATATTCCACACTGGTATTATCCTGTGTAATAGGACCTCCTGAACTTTTTTGACGACTTTTATCGTTCGTTGTTAAGTCTGGAGAAATTTCTTTCCAACTGGCTCCTTCATTTTCACTAGAGAATAAATGATTACCAGAAGTGTATATTTTTTTAGGATTATGTGGGCTAAAGAAGATAGGCGCGTTCCATTGGAAACGATATTTTTGAACATCTGCCCCTGCACCCATGGGATTGTCAGGCCAAACATTAACAATTCTATTTTCACCTGTCTTATGGTCATATCTAGTGATTAAACCACCATAAGATCCACCATATACCACATCACTATTTAAAGGATCAGCAACAATATAACCACTTTCTCCACCCGCAGTGACATCAAAATCATTCTCGCCAATATAACTTCCATAAGTACTTGATAAAATTCTGAATGCAGAATTATCTTGTTGTGCTCCTAAAACTCGGTAAGGAAAATGATTATCGGTACTCAAACGATATACTTGAACGGTAGGTTGATTCATCACAGTGCTCCAATTTTTAGCGCCGTCTAAACTTACTTGTGCACCGCCATCATCTGCTACAATCATTCTTTTTGGATTTTTGGGGTCGATCCATAAATCATGATGATCACCATGTGGGGTACGTCCCGTTTGGAATGTTTTACCTCCATCACTAGACACCATGAAATTAACGTTAGGGCAATACACTTTATTTTCATCCATAGGATCTACAAAAACTTTAGTATAATACCAAGCACGTTGGCGAATATTATTATCGCTACATGTTAATTCCCAAGTTTTACCTGCATTTTCAGACACGTATAAGCCTCCATTTGCATTTTCAATGATAGCATACAATTTATCTGGATTCGATTTTGCAACTGCAATTCCAGTAATACCCCATACTCCTTTTGGAAACCCTTTATTCGTTTTTATAGAAGTCCAAGTTTCTCCTCCATCCGTACTTTTATATAAACCAGATCCTTCTCCACCACTCTCTAAACTATAAGGAGTTCGCATTAATTGCCAAGTACCTGCATATAATACATCTGCATTGCTAGGATCCATCACTAAATCACTCGCTCCAGTTTGCGCATTCACATACAATACTTTTTTCCAAGTAGCACCGCCATCGATACTTTTATAGACCCCTCTGTTTTCATTAGGTCCAAATAAATGACCCATTACTGCAGCCCAAATAATATCTGGATTTTTAGGATGTACAATTATACGAACAATATGTCTTCCTTCTTTCAATCCCATATTTTTCCATGTTCTTCCTTCGTCAGTTGATTTCCACATACCTTCTAAACCCTCACTCACATTACCTCTCATGGAATTCTCTCCTTCCCCTACATACACAATAGATTCATTGGAAGGGGCAATGGCAATCGCACCAATAGTACCTCCAAAAAATCCATCAGAAATATTTTTCCAATTATTTCCTGCGTCAGTACTTTTCCAAACACCCCCACCTGTGGCACCCATGTAAAAAGTATTTACATCGGAATAAGATCCTACTCCTGCTGCTGCACGGCCTCCTCTGAAAGGACCTAATAATCTAAAAGATTGTTCTTTTAAAATAGGATCCTGTGATAATGCTGAAGTAGCTGCAACTACTGGAGCACTTACTTTCTTTTTTTGTGCGAAAGTTGTTTGAGTAATGAATAAACAACTCAATAATGATGCACTTACTAGAATTTTTTTCATATGATAATTTTTGAATCAAAAAAACAAAACCCCTCTACCAGATGATAAAGGGGTTTTGAAATTGTTTTATTTTATGACTTCGTAGTCTTTAAACTTTTTAATAGGAGTTGCTTCCACTAATTTTCTGAAGCTAGCCCACTCTTTGGCAAAGAAATCATTTGCTTTAGCCACCACATCCTGAATAGCCGCTTCTGCTTCTTTTAATTTTTGCTCTTCTTGTTCACCAGGAACTGTATTTTTTCCTGAGATTAACATAGTAGCATTACGAATGATAGACATAGGTGTTATCACATCTACGGTGCCGTATCCTTGCTTATCTTGTTTTTTACCATTCACATACTCTCTTAATTTCTTAGCAGATTCTGTTACTTTTTTGTGTGCTTTGTTTAAAGTATCTAACCCTTTGTCTTTTTTATCTTTCCACTCTGCAGTCAATTCTAATAATAAAGCATCTACTTCATCTAATTGATCCATTGCAGTATTTAATTTATCCACGCTTGGTTGAAATTTCTTAGTCAATTCATCTTGTTTTTTAACAACATCAATACGACTTGTAGTTCTTGAATCATCTTTGACTTCAATCCAAGCAGAATCTTTTTTATTGTTCGCTGTTACTACTACTTTGTATTTACCAGGAAGTACATCACGGCCACGATATTCTCTTTCCTCTTCGCCAGCACCGCCGCCGCCTCTACGACCACCACCGCCGCCGCCACGGCCACCAAATCCACCAGCACCTCCTAACTTAGGCATACCTGCACCACGTGTTCCTTTTTGCTCATATCCCCAATATTGTCTGTTAAATCCAGTATCTACTGTGAAACTTAAATTACGAATCGCAACATCATTTACATCTCTAATTTGAACTTTTACTTTTTTCGAACTATCTACTAAATACACTGTGATAGGATACCCTGTAGGACGATTCTCTCCATCATACATTCCCCAAGTACTCCATTCGTAAGGTGAATTTTTGTAAGAAGCATTGATGCTATAATTAGGAGCAGTTACAAAGAAGCTAGAAGGAGCTCCTTTATCATGTGCTAATTTTCTTAAAGGTCTGATATCATCTAACACCCACATCGCTCTACCAAAAGTAGCAATGGCTAAATCTGATTCTCTTTCTTGAATTGCAAAATCAAAAGTAGACACGGAAGGATATCCGTTTTTCCATTGTTGGAAACGTTCGCCATTATCTAAACTCACAAACATACCTTGTTCCGCACCAACAAAAATCAAATTAGGTTCTACTGGATCTTGTATCACTGATAAAGCATAGCCAGTCACTTTAGTGCTGTTCACTATGTTTGTCCAAGTTTTACCCATGTCAGATGATCTAAAAATGTAAGGAGCAAAATCACCTTGTCTGTAGTTATTGACTACCACAAATACTTCATTTACATTATAAGTAGAGGCTCTTACTTGTTGCACCCATCCACCTTTAGGGAAACCTGCAATATTGGGAGTGACATTACTCCAAGTAGCGCCACCATTGGTAGTTAATTGTACATTGCCATCATCGGTACCCACCCAAATTAAATCCTTTTGAAGGGAAGATGGAGCAATCGCTAAAATGGTACAATGATTTTCGGCACCTGTAATATCAATACTTAAACCACCGTTATTTGTTTGATCAATCATCGCACTATCATTCGTCGTTAAGTCGCCAGAAATCACTTTCCAAGCAGCACCTTTATTTGAACTCTTATGTAAAAATTGAGAACCAAAATAAATTGTTTTCTTATCAAATGGATCTTGCGCAATAGCAGCATTCCAGTTAAATCTCAATAATGTTTTTGCATCTGGTGCTGGTGGTTGAATAAAAGAAGATTCCCCAGTAGCTGTGTTATATCTACCTACAGAACCGCCTTGGCTCATAGCATACACCCAATTCGCATCTTCTTGATCAGGCATTACATCAAAACCATCACCACCCCACAAATTATCCCAATGGAAATTTTTAATCCCTCCTTTCATATAATTATAAGCTGGCCCTCTCCATGAACCATTGTCTTGCATACCACCCATAATATGATAAGGTGTTTCGTTATCTACATTGACATGATAAAATTGTCCTACTGGAATTTTTTCATCAAACATCCATGTTTTACCGCCATCACGTGTAATACCAATACCACCGTCATTTCCATCTACCATAAATTTATTATCGGTAGGGTGAATCCAAAATGCATGGTGATCAGGATGGATACCGCTATATGGAATAATAGTTTCAAAGTTTTTACCAGCATCAATACTCTTCATCACTGTTTGACTGATATACCATAAAGTATTTTCATTCAAAGGATCACTGATAACATCTTGGAAATAAAAAGGACGATTATCTACAATCGCTTTTTGTGCATTCACTAAAGTCCAATTGTATCCACCATCATCACTCTTATATAAACCGCTCTTGGTAGATTCTACTAAAGCATACACTCTGTTTGGATTAGATCGGCTAATAGTAATACCCACTCTACCTAAATTTCCTTCAGGTAAACCATGCTCCTTCCCTAATTTGATAAAATTTTTACCGCCATCAATAGTCATATATATACCACTTCCTTTACCTCCACTTTCTAAATGATAAGGGTTGCGATAATGATGCCACATGGCAACAAATAATTTATTCGGATTCTTTGGATCCATAATCATATCACCTACACCCGATGTGTCATTGGTATATAAAATTTGATTCCAAGTTTCTCCACCATCTGTCGTTTTAAATACGCCACGGCTTTTGCCTTGTCCATAAGGATTTCCAATGGCACCCGCATATACTGTATTCGCATTGGTAGGATCTACAATGACTCTATGAATATTTCTTGTTTGTTCTAAACCCATTCTCTTCCAAGTTTTTCCTGCATCTAAGGTTTTGTAAATTCCTTCCCCAATGCTTACTGAGTTTCTTGGATTTCCTTCCCCTGTTCCTACCCAAACTACGCTTGGATTAGATTGTTGAATGGCAACAGCCCCGATATTTAAAATAGGTTGTTCATCAAAAACAGGTGTCCAACTCACACCGCTATTATTGGTTTTCCAAACACCACCTGATGCAGCCCCAATCCAAATATTATTAGGATTCGCTACTTCCACATCAATCGTAGTGACACGACCACTCATAGAAGCTGGACCTACGTTACGAGGTTTCCAATTTTTAAAAACTTTATTAATGTCTACTTGAGGCGTAGGTACCGGCGCTACTACTGCAGCTGCCTTTTTTGCTTTTTGAGCTGTTAAAGTGGTGCTAGATAAAATCATAGCAACCAATAAGGATCCAATAATTGTTATACGCATTTTAAAAAATTTGCAGATTTTACAAATGAATGAAGTACCTAAACTATTAATTTTTAGGCAAAAAAGGAGAAAAAAAGAAAGAAAACGAGAAAGCTTTTGATGTGCGGTACAATTTTGTGGGAAAGCTAAAGGCGGGATCTATAATTTTTCTATGATACCTGCTATTCCTTGACCACCCCCTACACAGGCAGTCACAATGCCATATTGTTGGTTTAATCTTTCTAAGTCATTGATAATCTGCACAGTAAGCTTGGAACCGGTGCAGCCCAACGGATGTCCCAAAGCGATGGCACCCCCATTGATGTTCACTTTTTGGGTGTCCAAACCAAGAGTTCGTATGACCGCTAAAGATTGAGAAGCAAAAGCTTCATTTAATTCAAATAAATCAATTTGATCCAATTTCATGCCCGCCTGTTGCAATACTTTTGGAATTGCGGCCACCGGACCAATCCCCATAATACGAGGATGTACCCCAGCAGAAGCACAATTCACCAATCGAGCTATGGGTTTTAATCCTAAAGATTGCACCATTTTTTCACTCATCACCATAACAAAACTTGCACCATCACTTGTTTGAGATGAATTACCTGCAGTCACCGATCCTTTTAAAGCAAAAGCAGGTTTTAGTTTTGCTAAAGCTTCTAAAGTAGTGTCAGCACGAACCCCTTCATCTGTATCTATGGTATAATTACGTGTGGCTCTTTTATTTTTCTCGTTGATATAAGTTTCTGTAATCTCAATGGGTAAAATTCCTTTTTTAAAATAGCCATTCTCAATGGCGTGTTTTGCTTTTTGATGAGAACCTAATGCAAATGCATCCTGATCCTCTCTAGATACATTATATTCATTTGCAACCGCTTCGGCAGTGAGACCCATTGATAAATAATAATCAGGTTCGTCTACAGTGATTGAATACGCTGGAACTGTTTTCCAGCCTGCAGTTGGGACCATCGACATGGATTCTGTTCCACCAGCAATAATACATTGCGCCATGCCTGTTCTTATTTTAGCAGTCGCCATCGCTATACTTTCTAAACCACTTGCACAATATCTATTAATAGTAATTCCAGGTACTTCAATTCCTAATGCTTTAGCAGCAATAATCCTTCCAAATTGCAAACCTTGTTCAGCTTCAGGTACTGCATTTCCTACAATCACATCATCTACTAATAAAGGATCCACCATGGGCAATGATTTCATTAAACCTTTAATCACTTCGATGGCTAATTCATCGGAACGCATAAATCTGAAACCACCTTTTTTGCTTTTTGTCACTGCAGTCCTAAACCCTGCTACGATATACGCCTCTTGCATAAAAAAAGAATTTTGAAATCGGTATTAATTCCACCCTAAATGTAGTGATTTTTATAAAAAGTTGTTTATGCAACTAAATATTTCCTTGTAAATTTGCAATATGTTATATCCTTTGCTAAGAAAAGCATTATTTGAACTCTCTCCCGAAAAAGCACATCATGTGTCAATGAGTGGCTTGCATTTTTTAGCACAACTTCCAGGAGGAAAATCCTTTTTAAAATATCAATTTCAATATCAAGGGAAAGACTTATCTAAAAAAGTGCTGGGTTTACATTTTTCCAACCCTGTAGGTTTGGGTGCTGGCTTTGATAAAAACGCAGAGCACTTAGAAGTATTGTCTTTATTGGGATTTGGATTTCTTGAAATTGGAACCGTTACGCCAAGAGCGCAAGCAGGTAATCCTAGCCCACGTTTATTTAGATTGCCTAGTGACCAAGCTTTGATTAATAGAATGGGATTTAACAATGAAGGGGTAGAAGCAATTGCTACAAGATTAAAAAAATATCGTTCTCAAAATCAAAGCGATTTAATTATTGGAGGAAATATTGGTAAAAATAAAGTCACCGAAAATGAAGATGCCTGGAAGGATTATTGCATCAACTTTAAAGGGTTAGAAGATGTAGTGGATTATTTTGTGGTGAATGTGAGTTCACCCAACACTCCCGGATTAAGAGCTTTACAAGAAAAAGAAGCCTTGCGTAAAATATTTTCTGAATTACAATTGCTGAATAAAAATAAGAAACCCATTTTATTAAAAATTGCACCAGATTTAGAAACAAGTGCCTTAGATGATATTATACAATTGACGCAAGAAATTCATATTGATGGTTTGGTATCAAGTAATACCACTTTAGATAGAACTCTTTTAAATGCTGGTAACCAAAAATTAGCTGAAAGCTATGGCGCAGGAGGATTGAGCGGTAAACCTTTATTTAAAAAGTCCAATGATGTTTTATCCTATTTAAATAAAGGTCTTGGATCCAATACACCCATTATTGCAAGCGGCGGCATATTTACTGGAGCAGATGCGCAAAAAAAAGTAGATGCAGGTGCCCATTTAATACAAGTATGGACGGGCTTTATTTATGAAGGACCACGAATGGTAAAAAACATATGCGAATATTTAAGTTCATCTAATTTTTAGAAATCAATTAGAGAAATTAATAAAAAAATTAATGAGTGTTATTACTGAGAGCAAGAAGCTCTCTAAAAAATTATTGAATTCAAAATGCTACAAATAAAATGTTTTTGTTTTAATGCTTTTCAAGAAAACACCTATGTGTTATATAATGAAAAAAAAGAAGCGATTATTATTGATCCAGGATGTTATTTTTCTGCCGAAAAAAATCAATTAAAAAATTGGATCAGTGAACAAGGTCTTACACCCACTTTATTTTTAAACACACATTGTCATTTAGATCATGTTTTTGGAAATAATTTTGTAAGTGAAACCTATCAATTACCAGTGCATATTCATGCGAACGAACAAATAGTTTTAGATCGTCTACCCGAATCTGCTGCAAAATGGGGTGTCCCTACGGAAGCATATACTGGGGAAATTAAATACATAGAGCAAGATGAATGGATTCCTTTTGGAGAGGATTCCTTTAAAGTATTAGTGACCCCTGGACACTCCCCGGGAAGTGTTTGTTTTTACCACGAAAAACAGGATTTTATGATGGGTGGAGATTTGATTTTTTTGGATGGCGTAGGACGAACCGATTTACCTGGAAGCAATCCCTTGGATTTAATCAAAAGTATCAAAGAACAAATTCTTCCCTTACCCGAAACCCTAACTATATACTCGGGTCACGGTCCTAAGACCACGCTAGGTAGAGAAAAGCGAAACAACCCTTACATACAAAATATACTAAAAAACTAGCAAACTGTTTAGTTAACAATTTAATAATGATGAAGTAAGCTAAAGGTTCCCTTTATTAGATTTACTTTTGTACTAATTATGGCAGAGAGACCTTTTAAAATATTGATTGCAGATGATGAAGCTGATATCATTGAAATTATTAGTTTCCATTTAAACAAAGCTGGCTTTGAAGTGATTGCTGCAAAAGATGGTAGCGAAGCCATTGAAAAAGCAAAACAATTTGAACCCGATTGTATCATATTAGATGTGATGATGCCAAAACGCACTGGATTTGAAGTGTGCGAATACCTTAGAAGCAATAGTCAATTTGATAAAACTTTGATTGTATTATTAACCG